>Ga0209573_1000270_pt1 | contig 122530 bp, 104 predicted proteins | sample TNRBio252014_DNA_FD_185870 | JGI IMG/M metagenome (GOLD analysis project Ga0209573, IMG submission 185870) | Wastewater treatment Type I Accumulibacter community from EBPR Bioreactor in Madison, WI, USA - TNR Reactor_6/25/2014_ DNA (SPAdes)... | ecosystem: Engineered > Bioreactor > EBPR >...
TGGCACTTGACGAGCCGGATCGCCCGAAAAGTGTTGGCGCACACCTTGGGTATTTTTATCCACCGGCAAATCGGTCGTTCAGACCTGCAGCTCGAGGGTCTGATCGCCTGAAAGTCGAACATCGCGTTTAATAATGTGGAAAACGTCGTCGAGGAGTTGGCCTTGAGCCTCGGTTTCTGACCAGCCGGTAAGCTGTTCCGCCACGGGGTTCATTTGTCGAATCCGACCCTCAGGATCGGTGGTGATGACCGCATCGCCGATGCTGTAGAGCGTGGTGCGGAATTCCTCCTGGGCCTCCCGCTGCCTCTGCCCCATCAGGTACAAATCGCGATAGAGACCGATCTGTCGCCGCCGATAAGCGATGGCGGTTGCCGCTGCGGCGAGCAGGATGCCCATCAGCACTAACAGGGTAATCATCCCGGCGCGGTAACGCGCCTCAGCCAGGATCTCATCGGTATCCACCTTGGTCACTAGAAACCAGGGCGAGCCGGGAATCGGGCGCAAGTCGGCCAGCACATCAAAGTTGCGGTAGTCATGCCCTTGGAATTGGCCTTGTTGGCCCAGCGCCGCCTGCACTGCGGGAAGATCGCTCTGGGTTAGCGGGGCGCGCAGGGACAGGGCGGTGTTGGTCTGGTGGCGCAACTCATTCAGGTAAACAATAGTGTCGCCGTCCCGGCGGATCAGGAGCGTCTCGGCGCTACGGCTGGGCGTGGGCCAGGACTGAATCAAAGGATACAGATAGGATGCCGCATTGCTGCGCAAAACCAGCACGGCCAGCAGGCGCCCCTCGACGTCGAGCACCGGGGCGACCGTGTCCAAATAGATGCCGCCTTGGGGAGTGCGATAGAAATCGGAGAGCACCGCATCACGACTGGTGAGTGCCGTGGCCAGGGCCTGCTGGGTGGCGGAGTCGGTCGGGTCAGAGGCATCGTTGGCGGCCAGCAGGATGCGCCCCTCCGGATCGAGCAGCAGGACGTCAGCGTAGCCATAGGCTTCCTGTTCAAGCTGCAAGCGTTTTTTCCAGTCCATCCGCAATTCAGAAGCATCGGGATTCCTTCGCCACTCCGCCAGCGCCCGCCGAAAGAACGGGCTCTTGCTCGCCTTGCGGACGTCAGCCCGGCGCTCCTGCCGCCATTGCTGGATCTGGCCGGCTTTCAGTGTACCGATGGCGGCGATATCGTAGTACTTGTCCTGGTGAATACGCTCCGCTTCGCCGTGATAATACCCATAGCCGCCGGCCAGCAACAGCAGGGTCACTAGGATGAAAACCGCCGTCCAGGTTCGGCTGAGGTCAATGTACCCATTATTTCGGCTTGAAAGCATTCAAACTCCCATCTTTAAAGGAGAGAGTTGAATCTGCATAAAACCAGTCTTCAAACTTTTTCCCCTCAAAGTCGATCCGGCCTTTTTTATACAACGGCTTGCCATACTTTGAAAGAATGGAATCCGCAGAATCTCCCAGCTTCAGTTCGGCGGTCATGCTCGGTAAGAGTGGTTCGTCACTGGCCATATCCTGAGTAGCGCAACCCGATGCCATGGCCAGGGCCAACCCAATCGCCAAAAATCCGCAATTTTTCATAATGAATCTCCTGACTTTTTATTACCGGTGATTGATGATTACAAAATTCTGATGCGGCTCCGCCCAGCGCACAATGACGCTTTGCCCGAACTGTGGGAAATTCGGCAGGATGTACTCGCCACTGGCTCCCTGCAAGTAGTCCACGCCTAGCGTTGTGACATGAAAAGTGACGTTAGCGAATTCCGCGCCATCAGCAAAAGCCCGCAACTGGTGCGTCCCGGTCCCCAACGTATTCCAGTTGAAGGTGTAGCCAAAACCGTTGTCATCGTCGCCGCAAACTTTAACGGTATCCTCACGAGTTGTGCCATAAGCTACGGCGCGGCGCGGTTCATCATTGATCTGAATCTCAACCGACTGCGCCTGGCACACCCAGCCCCGGATCAAGCCGATTCCACTCTCAAACGAGCTTTGTTGTGGACTCTCCAAATAGGCGGCGGACGCCGCCAGCGGAACGGCGACCCTCGCTGGAGTGCTAGCCGGGCGTTGATGGGCGTCGGTTATCATGAAGTTCTGATGCGATTCGACCCAACGCACCACAATGTTTTGGCCCATCTGCGGGAAGTTTGGCAAGGGATACTCACCATTGGCGCCGCGCAAATAATCGACGCCCAGCGTTGTCACGTTAAAAGTGACGTTGGCGAATTCCGCGCCGTCGGCAAAAGCGCGCAATCGATGGCGGCCTGTTCCCAACACATTCCAGTTGAAGGTGTAGCCGAAGCCGTTATTGTCATCGCCACACACCTCGCTCGTATCCGTGCGGGTCGCGCCATAGGCGACCTTGCGCCGCGCACCCTCATTGATTTGCACCTCGACAACGTTGGCGTTACAGACCCAGCCTCGAATCAGGCCAACCCCGCTTTCAAATGAGCTTTGTTGTGGACTCTCCAGGTAGGCTTTTTGCAAGCCGCCACAAGCGGTTCCCGCAAACGGCAGAGTATCCGGCATGACCTGCACGCCGGTGGTATAGACCTGGTTTGGGTTGAGCAAGTCGGGGCCGGCGACTTCGAACGTAGCCTCGACCAGAAAGGCGGTCCAGCCGGTCGCAGGTGGCTTTACCGTACCGGAGTAGGTTCCATCCGCTGCCCGGCGCAAAACCTGACTGGTCCAGACCGGACCAATCGCTTCCAGGCGAAAATCCCGAGCGCTCGGATTGGTCGCCTGCCAGAGCTTGACCTCCTTCGGTACAGACGTTGCGGAAATCCGTAAGGTACCTTGTCCCTCCAGCGCCCAAGTGATTCGGGGACTGATTTTGTTGTCGAGCATGTCATCCATCCACGACAATCCAGCAAAAATCACATCCTCGTTCTGGCTATGATCGGTGTTTGGAGCGTAGCGCATCCATTTGGGACCCAACAGACCTTCGTAATAAAAGCGCGATGAATCCGAGGTAAAGAACTGGTCGCCGCTGGCGTTGAGCAGTAGCTTGGGCATTGTGTAGCGGTCGCGGTAGGCGTAGGGATCGATGACCTGTAACAGCGCCTGGCCCTGTGGCGTTTGCGTCCGGCAGGGCAGGTTAAATTCAACATAGTCGGTCAAGGCTGGCGCATAAAACCCGTAGGCTTCCCAGTGGTGAATAAATTGCTGACCAAGATTCAGCATGTCGATGGAAGCCGGCACAATGGCGCGAATTCGTGGATCGACAGCGGCGGCCAGCCAGGTCGTCCAGCCGCGTTTGGAGCCGCCCAGCACCAGGAAATCTTTAATAGTTTTACCTTTGCGAGCTGCGAAAGTTTGTACCGTGTCCATGGCGCGCACTGCGGCCTTGGTCATTGCCAGATGCACGGCCCACTCCATGTCGCCTGTATCCAGCGCCTTGTCGAGACTGTAAGCCAGGATAGCGTCTTCCTTGCGAGCAATCCCGGCTTCATCCGCAAAAAAAAGCGGCTGGTTCGGCACCTGCCGGACGACGGCGATCACCAAACCTCTGGCCACGGCGACAGCGCCAATGGCCGGTTCCACTTCATTCATCGGCGTGTCGTTGTTATCGCCGCCGTCGATGAGCAGCACCGCCGTATCGGTTTTATCCAGTCCGAATTGCGGGATCACCATGATGACCTCATGCGTCCACAGGGGGCGATCCACCTCGTTGGCCGAACGCCATTGCTGGGAAGTCATGGTCAGAAAATGAGCGGTGTAGCCATTGCTGCGTTTGGAGCTGCGCTCAGCGAAGGTGTAGTGTGGGTCAGGTCGGGCGACGTAGCGATCCAGAGCTGTTTCTGTAATCTGCGCCGCTGAAGGCGCTGACATCAGTAAAACCATCCAGAATCCCAAGATGCATTGAAAAAAATGGCTGGTTTTTTTAGCAGACTTGGCAGAATGACTCACAACCCCCCCTAAAATCGGCAGTTATCATATTGTGTTATTCTAACCGAACTGCGCCAGTTCCTTCCCCTACAATATGTTCAGGAGCGTCGCTATGGATTACATCGTTCGCACTATCCTTTACGCCACTGACTTGGAACCTCATGGCGCTGAGGTTTTCAATCACGCTTTTTCGCTCGCCAAACAGTATGGCGCCAGGATTCATATCATTCATGCTCTGGAGCCGATGAGCGACTACGCTCAATCCATGGTAGAAGCTTTTGTGCCGCCCGATACCATCAACGCTCTGCATCAGGAGTGTTTTGAGCAAGTGAACCGGGAAATGCATCGGCGTTTGGAAAAATTCTGCGAGGACAATCTACATCCCGAAGCTAAAACGGTCGTTGCCGATATGCGCGTTGTAGAAGGATACCCGGCGCAGGTTATTCTGGAGGAAGCCCAGCGAATCGGCGCTGATTTAATTGTGTTAGGTTCCCACGGCCAAACCGCTCTGGGCGAAATGCTTATAGGTTCGGTTGCGCACAAGGTTTTGATAAAAGACAGAAAGCCAGGCATCCCTGTCTTGCTGGTTCCTATCGATCGGATATAAATGAAGTCGCCAAACTATGGGCCGGTATTCTCACTGGGAGGGGGTCTGCCGAAAAGGAGCGGCGAAACCCGGTCAAATGTAATAGAACACCAGACACGCCCCCAGCAACAACACCGCCCATAGCACCATACTGCCAGTGGGCCAGGTGACCGCCAGTTGGCCATGCAGGCCGTGGTGGCGGGACAAAACTGCGATCAGCGCTTCCACGCGCCGTTCCGCGCCGGCGTTGAACGCCTCCCAACCCCGCAGCGCCAGCGCCCAGACGCGCGTCGAAGCGGCGGGCAGCAGCTTGCGATAGAACCAGTCGAAATCCAGGTTCACCGAGCGCAATTCCGGCGGATAGATGCCGGTTCGCACCAGTACCGAAAACGCCAGCGCCGACCAAGCCAGCAATTGAAGCTGAGTGATGACATGGGTAGTCGTATACGGATCGAAAGCGACCGGATACGGCAGAATTGCGTAAAGCGCATCCGGGAACACGCCAATCCCGACGCACAGCGTCGCCGCAATGCCCATCGCGATCAGCATGTGGACCGGCGCTTCCCGGCAGCGAATGCCGCTGTCATGGGCGAAAAAGGCAAAATAGGGGATCTTGATGCCCGCGTGATGGAACACGCCGGCGGAGGCGAACAGCAGGAACAGAAACACAATCCAATGCCCTTCCTGAGCAGCCGCTTCCAGAATCAGCGACTTGGTGACGAAGGCGCTGAACAGCGGAAACGCCGAAATCGAGGCGGCGCCGACGATGCAGAACACCGTGGTCAGCGGCATGGATTTGTACAGCCCGCCCAATTGAGAACCGTTGACTGTGCCGGCGCGCAGCAGCACCGCGCCCATGCTCATGAACAGCAGCGCCTTGAACAGAATGTCGGCGAAGGCGTGCGCCACCGCGCCGTCGAGCGCCAGCGGCGTGCCGATACCGATGCCGACCACCATGAAACCGAGCTGGTTGTTCATGCTGTAGGCCAGCACCCGCCGCAGGTCGTTTTCGATCACCGCGAAGAAAATCGGGAACATCGCCATGACGGTGCCGATGACAATCAAGATCTCGGTGCCGGCGAAACCCCGGGCCAAGGCGTAAATCGCCATTTTGGTGGTGAAGGCGGACAGCACCACGGTGCCGGTCACGGTGGCTTCCGGGTAGGCGTCCTGCAACCAGTTGTGCAGCAGCGGAAAAGCGGCCTTGATGCCGAACGCGACCAACATCAGGGTCGCGCCGGGACTGTCCAGCCCCAGATGCTCGAACGCAACCGAGCCGGTGGCCTGGATGTGAACGATAATGCCCGCCAGCAATAGCACTCCGGAACCGACCTGAACGACCAGATAACGCAGGCCGGCCCGATACGCCCGTTCGGTGCGCCGCGCCCAGATCAAAAACACCGAGGACACGGCGGCCAGCTCCCAGCAGATAAACAGTGTTACCAGATCGCCCGCCAGGACCGCGCCCAGCGCCGCTCCCGGATACAGCAATCCCGCCACCTGCTGCACCGGATCGCGCAGTTTCCAGGCGTAAATTACCGCCAACAGCGCGGCGAGGTGGAAAACGAGGGCGAAGGCAAAGCTCAGCCCGTCGAGCCGCAGCGTGGTCAGGGTCAGACGGAAAAGTTCGATCTGGGCATACTGGCCGTCCGGCAGCCCCAAAAGCTGGATCAAACTCAGCGCCGGCAGCGCCAGCAAAAAGCCGCTGCGGAGGAGACCTTGCGGGATCAGCAGCGCTAGCAGCGAACCACAAACCAGAATCAGCGCAGGGTTCAGACCGTCAATCACCGTAGTAATCCTCGTCCCGTTTCACCCATTTGCGCATCTGCTTAGCCAGCAAAACTAGCGCGACGCAACAGACGAAACCGTACCAGGCGAAGAACCCGAACCAGCTTTCGAAGGTGAAATTGGCGTGCTTGTGGTAAAAAAAATCGGCCAAGAACAATCCCGCGCAGGTCAGCGCCAGCCCGTAAAAGATCTTGTCCACGTTGCGCCGGTCGTCGAGCCACCCTGTCTTGCTGTCAGAAGAATCCTGTTGATCACTCATGGCGCAGTCCTCGCGATAGGCGCTAACAAGGTGTAAAGTGCGTCGGCGGAGAAAAACAGCAGCACACAACCCAGAGCAGTCAAGCACAGCGGTACGACGCAAGCCAGCGGCGCTTCGCGGATGCCGGTTTCGTTCGTTGAAGGGGCGAAAAATCCCCGCGCGACGATGGGCAGCAGATAGGCTACATTCAACAGCGAACTGATCAGCAACACCGCCATCATCGCCCACTGTCCCGCATCCACGGTCCCCGCCAACAGATACCATTTACTCCAGGAACCGCCCAGCGGGGGCAACCCCACGATGCTCAACGCGCCAATCAGGAACGCGCCGAAGGTAAACGGCATCGCTCGACCCAGCCCATCCATCTGGCTGATTTCAGTCTTATGGGTCGCGGTGTAAATCGCGCCAGCGCAGAAGAACAGGGTGATTTTACCCATGGCGTGCATGGCGATTTGCATCGAACCGCCGATCACCCCCATTGAGGTTGCCAGCGCTGCGCCCAACACGACATAGCCCAGTTGACTGACCGTGGAATAGGCCAGCCGGGCCTTGAGATTATCCTGGGTCATGGCCACGAAGGAGGCGAGCAACACGGTCAGCGCGGCCACCCACAGCAGCCATTGCGACGCACCGGTGGCGCTCAGGAAGTCGATGCCGAACACGTAAACCACCACCTTCATCACCGTAAACACGCCCGCCTTCACCACTGCTACGGCATGAAGCAGCGCGCTGACCGGGGTGGGCGCGACCATCGCCGCCGGCAGCCAGCGATGGAACGGCATCAACGCCGCCTTGCCGATCCCGAACATATACAGAGCCAGTAAAATAGCCACCGCTGGCCCTTCAATATGACCGGCCAGAATGCCGCCGGGCGTGAAATCGAGGCTGCCGGCTACCTGCCAGGTCCAGACGATCGCCAGCAACAGGAAGCCAATCGAAGTCCCCAGCAAAATGCCCAGATATAACCGCCCGGCCCGCATCGCTTCAGGCGTCCCCTTATGGGTGACCAGTGGGTAAGTGGACAGCGTCAAGGCTTCATAAAACACGAAAAGCGTCAGCAAATTACCAGAGAAGGCGATGCCGATAGCGCTGGCGATGGCAATGGCGAAACAGGCATAGAACCGGGTTTGGTGTTGCTCATGGTTGCCATTCATGTAGCCGATGGAATAGATCGAGTTCAGTAGCCACAACAGGGCAGCGACCCCGGCGAAGATCATGCCCAGCGGTTCAGCGGTCAGCCGCAATGCCAGACCGGGAACGAACTCGAACAAATCCACTGTGGGGCGACCGCCAGCCAGCACGCCAGGGAGTAATGACGCTACCGTTCCCAACAACAGGAGCGATGCCAGCAACGTCGCACCCTCACGCCAGTGGGGACGGGCCTGGTTAGCAACGATAAAAAACGTACCGGCCAAGGGAATGCACAGCGCCAGTAATAGAGCGGCTTCAGCATTCATGGCGCAACTCCCAATAACGTTTCCGCAGCGCGGCGAGCTACGTCGGCGTTCAATGAAGTCTCCATGCCAAAGTAGAGATTGGCCAAAGCCAGCGTCCAGGTCGGAATCAACAGCGCCAGTGGCGCCTCACGAACGGCCCGCCCCTCCGGCGCGGGTTTGAAATACGCCACTTCCACCACCCGCCAGATATAGATTACCGCCAGCAATGAGGTGAGCAACACCAACACGGCGACCGGCCACCAGCCTTTCTCCAGGGTCCCAACCATCAAATACCACTTACTGACAAAGCCAGCGGTCAGTGGCGCCCCGATCAGACTCAAGCCACCGATTACGAACGCGCCCATGGTCCAGGGCATGATCCGACCGACTCCCGCCATACGGTCAAGACTGGTCGCGCCGATGCGAAACGAAATACAACCAAGCGCCATGAACAGCGTTCCCTTCATCAGCGCATGGTTGAACAGGTGCGACAGGGTGGAGGTCAGGCCGGTGACCGAAACCAGGCTGACGCCGAGAATCATGTAGCCAATTTGGGCGACGCTGGAATACGCCAGCATCCGCTTGACGTTAGTCTGGAAAATCGCCACAACCGATGTGCTGAAAATCCCGATGAGCGCCAGTGGCAATAAAATCCGATCCAACTGCATGACGTTGAACGAGAATTCAGCACCGAAAATTGTGAAAAAGAAGCGCAGCAGGACGTAAATGGCTACTTTGGTAGCAGTCGCCGCCAGAAATGCTGTCACAGGCGATGGGGCGTAGGCATAGGCGTTGGGTAGCCATAGATGCAGGGGGAATAGGGCGAGCTTGAGGCTGACGCCGATGGTTAAAAAGGCAAAAGCGGCGCGGATGGTGCGCGTACCAGACACTGCCGGGATACGCGCCGCCAGGTCCATCATATTGAGTGTGCCGGTCATCACATACAGCAGACCGATGCCGATCAGGATAAACGTGGCGCCGATAGTACCCATAATCAAATACTGATAAGAGGCGGTCAGCGCCCGACGATCACGGCCCAGACTAATCAGCACATAACTGGACAGCGAAGAGATTTCCAGAAACACGAAAACGTTAAAGGCGTCGCCGGTGATGATCATGCCCAGCAGACCAGTCAGACACAGCAGATAGGCGGTATAGAACCAGGGTTGCTTGTGTTCGGGCAGGCGAATGCGTTGCTCGACGACCGGACGGGCGAAGGCAATCACGACGGTCCCAATCATTGAGACGATCAGCAACATGAAAGCGTTAGCGATATCGACCCGATACTCAATGCCCCAGGGCGCTGGCCAGTTGCCCATCGGATACGAAATCACTCCCCGCTCAAGTACTTGGCAGAGTAGCATGAGGGCGATCAGCAAAGATAGCCCACTCGCTGCCACGGCCAGCCCCCAGACAGCCCGTCCAGGGCGACATAAAGCGGACAGCGGTGCTGCAATCAGCGGAATGACGACCTGCAAAGCGGGAAAATGATCAATCACGAGATTTTTCTTGAGTTATTGAAAGTTGGGAATCAGGGAAGGAGCTGGCTACAAGGCTTCTTCTTCATCCTGTTGATGAATCTCGTCTTCCTCAATCGTGCCGTAAGCTTCGTTGATGCGCACGACCAGGGCCAAACCGAGAGACGTGGTGGCGATACCGACCACAATTGCGGTCAGAATCAGCACATGCGGGATTGGATTGCTGTACACCACATTCGGCTGGTTAATGATAATTGGCGCGGTGCCGCCAAATATCTTGCCCATACTGATGTAGAGAATGAACACGGAGGTCTGAAAAATATTCAGGCCCACCAGTTTCTTGACCAGATTGCCCCGTGAGATGACGACATAGAATCCGCACATCATCAGCACGATGAAGATCCAGTAGTTATATAAGCCCAGGATTTGCATTATGGTTTTATCCTCGACCAACCGCCCTCGCCACTGCCCTCACCGTCCCCGCCCTGCAAAAGCATAGAAGATGGTCACCATTACTGAGGACACCGTGACGCCAACGCCCAGCTCCACTAGCAAAATTCCCAGATGTTGGCCGTGCGCGGGATCATGGGTGTCCAGCACTCCGTAATCCAGATAGTTGCCACCCAGCAGCATCCCGGCCACCCCGACTCCCGCGTAGATCAGAACCCCTAGTGAAATGCCGATTTGCAGTAACCACGCTGGCAGGAGTTGTTGAGCATAATCAAGGCCATAGATCAGTGCGTACAGAATAAATCCCGCGCCAAAAATCACTCCGGCCTGAAAGCCGCCGCCCGGCCCATAATCGCCATGAAATTGCACATACAATGCAAACAAAAGAATGAACGGCAACAGCAGCTTGGTCATCAATCGAGGGATGGAGTATTGTTTCATAATTGATCATCCTTATCGGAACGCTTCCGCCGTGCGCCGCCGATCAGAAGCAACACGCCGATAGCAGCAGTGAACACAACCGTCGTTTCGCCGAGCGTGTCATAGCCTCGGTAACTGGCCAGTACTGCGGAGACGATATTGGGAACATGGGTCTCCTGGAATGAGTCCTCGATGTAGCGCGGCGCGACATGGTGATGAATGGAGTTGGCCGGATTGCCATAGTGCGGAATATCAGAGGTGCCGTAAACCAGTGCGGCCCCGGTGATGATGACAACCAGCAATGGCAGCAGCGGTTTGTGTGCGACTGGAGTTTTTTCACGGTGGGTGGTGAGGCCCAGCGTCCCCAGCATGAAGACGGTCGCTACCCCGGCGCCGACCGAGGCTTCGGTGAACGCCACATCGACAGCGTCCATCACCACGAACAGGCAGGCCGACACCAGGCTATAGATGCCAAATAGCATCACGACCGCAAACAAATCCCTTAACCGAATCGCCGCTACTGCGGTAACGACCAGTAAAGTCAGCAGAAAAATATCGACCAGTGTTTCAATGGCGGCGATTCCTTATTCAGCGATGATTTCCGTCAGGGGTAAGGGAGTCCTCTTCCTTATGCAGGATCGGTCGCGGATTGCCAGGATCGAATAGCGCGGCCCTGACTAGGGCATGGCTGGCGGTCGGACTGGTGAGCCACAAGAACGCCAGGATCAATAGCAACTTGACAGTGATCAAAGTCCAGCCGCCTTGCAACATTAGCCCCAATAGAATCAGGCCGGCGCCGAGGGTGTCGGTGATGCCCGCTGCGTGCATCCGGGTATAAAAATCCGGCATCCGCAACAAACCAGCGCTGCCGACTATGATGAAGAATAGGCCGCCCAGCAGCGCCAATCCGCTGAGGCTATCGATCAGCCAGGTCATTTAGAGATCGTCCAGTTCGTCGGGCGCATTGCGTGGCCAGCCCATATCGCCGTAGCGAATAAACTTGAGCACGGCAATGGTGCCAATGAAATTGATGAGTGCGTAGACCAGGGCGATATCCATAAAATCGGGGCGCCCGGACATGAACCCCAGAACCGCAATGATCAATACGGTCTTGGTGCCAAATGCGTTGACTGCCATGATCCGGTCATAGACGGTTGGACCCAGCAACGCCCGCGCCATGGCCAACACCATGCAAATCAGGATGCCAATCGCCGTGGCTGCAAACATCAAACCTTCCTCCGTTCCAGCGCAGTGACTCGGCGATCCATGTCGCCTTCCAGCAGGCTTTCAGCCGCTTCACGGGTCAGAGCATGAACCTCCAGCACTCCCTCGCTCAGGGAAGTCGTGACCGTGCCCGGCGTCAAGGTGATGGAATTGGCGTAGATCACTTGGCCCATTTCACTGTGCTGAGTGGGTTTCAGCGTGATCATGGTTGGGCTGATTGGCAGTTTGGGGTCCAGAATGCGTTTGGCGACATCGAGATTGGCTAGTACGATCTGCCACAGCAGCCAAGGCCAGTAGAGAATGATCTGTGGGCCAATTTTTGGGCGTAGCGGTTGCCCCTCGGGATCAAGCTTTTCGACGCGCCAAGCAATCAACACGACCAGCACACCGGACAGAACGCCGAATGCCAGCAGCAGGGGAACGTCGAAATAGCCCGATAGCAATAGCCACAGGCCGAAACAGAATAGCCACAGACCCAGTGCGCGCAACAAAGCGACTCTCTCCTAACTTTAGGCAGTTGCATGAAATGATAGTGGGCTTGCCAATAGATTCAAGGAATGCGGCGAAAAACAGGTTTTATCCTTCCCGCCCTTCCTGCAACCCCAGCCGTTCCAGCAGGCCATTACATTCATCCAGGCTGGCAAAACCGATTTCGATGCGGCCACGACCGCGAACGGCGTCGTAGCGCAGGCGCACCGGCGTGGCCAGTCGTTCCCGCAGCCGTTTTTCCAGTTGAGCCAGATTGGGATCGCGTGGTGTGGGCGGGGCGACCGATTGATGAGGTTTACCGACCAGTGCTGCCCGACGTCGCTCCAGTTCCCGCACACTCCAACCTTCGGCGACTGCTTGCTCCGCCAATTGGAACTGCATTTCGCCCGGCAAGCTGAGCAGCGTCTTGCCATGTCCTGCCTCCAGCCGCCCTTCCTCGATATGCGTCTGCACCGTGGGATCGAGGCTCAGCAACCCCAACGCCCGACTGATCGCTGTTTGCGAAATGCCTAGCAGTTCCGCGAGTTGTGCCTGGGTCAGGTTGAATTCTTCGCGCAGCCGTTGTAACGCTCGTCCCTCCTCAACCGGGTTTAATTCCCGGCGTAGCAGGTTTTCCACCAGAGCGATGGCGGCGGCAGTTTGGTCATCTGCGTTCCGCACGACCACGGGAATCCGGGTTAAGCTGGCCTGTCGCGCCGCTTGCCAGCGCATGTGTCCGGCCAGAATTTCATAGTCGCCATTCGCCAGTGGTCGCGCTACCAGCGGTTCAATGATCCCGAACTGGCGGATGCTCTGCGCCAGTTCAGCTAGATACGCTTCGTCGATGTGTCGTCGGGGCTGATAGCGGCCAGCCACCAGTTGATCGATGTCCAGCGATTGGATAGGCAAACCGGCGGTCTCTTCGTTTTCCAGCAGACTGCTATCGAAGCTGTGGCCGCCGGTACCGATCCAGTCACCAAGGCTTCTCAACGGCTTGCGGCGACTCATGCCAGCACCCTCGTCCGCCCGGTTTCGCTGGCTTCGATCCCACTCAGGACTTCCTGCTGCCAGATTTGGCGCACCGCCAGCAGGATTTCGGCGTTGACCCCGTCCAGCATCATGATCGCCCGATGGTAGGTGTCGCGAGAGCCGCGCGGCTGGTCAATCTCATAAATACTGATCTGATCGCTGGCTGATTTCTGCAATTCCTTGGTCAATCCCATACGGTTGCTCAAAATCAGCTCCCCGTAGGCGCCATTGATGACCGCGATGTTGTTCAAGGTCTCGGTACTGTTGTCCACCTTGGTCAACAGGATGTTCAGCCGCTGCACATTGATTTCCCGCTCATACAAGGCGCAAACCTGCTCCAGGATGCGAAAGTATTGGACGCTGGAGGAAATATCGTACATATGCGGGACGATGGGCATGACGATCAGGTTGGCGGCGGCGATGGCGTTGAGCGATAGCATCCCCAGCGAAGGCGGCGTGTCGATCACAATCACATCATAGCGATCCTCAACCGTCTTCAGCGCCCGATGCAACCGTACTGGCGGCGGGCCTAAACCTTCATTCTGGCGCTCCTCCGGTTGCGATAATTGCCAGTCGGTGTATTGCAGCGCCAGCCGCGCTGGAATCAGGTCCAGATGGTCCCAATGAGTGTGTTTAATGGCGTGGACGAGCCGGTCCGGCGCCTCGGTCAGAGCGGGGAACAGATCATCGCCGTCGCCGAGATCAAGGTCAGGAATGAAACCAAACGCGCCAGTGATGGTGGCTTGTGGATCGGCGTCCGCCAGCAGCACCCGGTAGCCTTCACGCGCCAGGTACTGGGCGAAGTGGAGTGACATGGTCGTTTTCGCTACGCCACCTTTGAGGTTGGAAAACACCACCCGCACACAACTGGCGCCGGCGGGTCGCCCGGGGCGCTTGCCGATGATCTCGCGGATGTGGGTTACCTTGTTGTAATTGTAAACCCGCCGCTGGGTCGAACCCGCCTCTACCAGGCGCGGCTCGGGTAGATCGCCGCGCCCTTCAAGATTACGGATGTGATTAGCGGTGCAACCCGCCAGTTGCGCCGCTCGTTCGATACCAAACTCGGGCAAGGTCTTGACGGTGTGCCGCGCATCCAGGGCATCCAGTAGCCGTTGTTGCATCTGACCACCGCGTTCGGCGGCATTACGGCACAGGGTCCGGAAGTTGAATCGCATGGCTTGCATCGGATGGACTCCAAGAAACTGAAAATCAGGTAAGCTTCTTATTTTAACCCATTCATCGTTATTTTTTGATAGCAGGCTTAATTATTAAAAAAGAGATTAAATTTTACTTTTAATTAATAAAAGCAATCTTTTGGGAAAATATCGGGCTGGAGGTAAAATTTACGGATGATCGATATTCAGCTAGGGTTAACCGGAAAATTTGCAGGATGGGGCTGGAAAATGACGATGACTTTCGACAAGCGAGGATTGAAGTGATGAAATTAATGAAGACGATGATGGTGTTGAGTGCGTTCGCATTGATGGGAGCAACTCCGTTGCTGACGGCACAGGCTCAACAAGGCTCCAGGTGTGACGACGAACGACAGGTTTGCCGCGACAAGAATGGCCTGAGCGTTGATCTAACCCGCCAGAAGTACGGTGATCAAGCCGCCCAACGGTTGCAACGCTATCTCTCCAAGAATCCGGAGGGCCAGCAACCGCATCCACAACAACCGCCACAACAGCGCCCGCAACAACCGCATCCACAGCAACCGCCGCAGCAGCGCCCGCAGCAACCCCAACAGCAATCAGGAGACGTCTTTTCGCCAACGCGCGATGTCCGCTGCGTTCGCTCCGAGCAGGTTTGCTACCATTACAACCAACCGAGTCTTATTTTTACCCGTCAGTATTTCGGCGCAGCGGCGGCTGATCGTCTCAATTAGCATTCAGCTTGCGGTGAACCGCCGCCGATTTAGGAATATCATCCGGCCATCGGCGGCGGTTCGTTGCGTTAGGCCGCAGTTAAGTAAGACAGAGGAGATTCGATGAGCGGTTGGGGTTGTCCGCATGAATTGAACGGAGTGTGCCAGCATCTCCAGGGACGAGCCTGTGATCCGGGAATGAAAGGTTGTGTGCTGGCTGGCCGCTTCCGATTTAGCAATGAAACCAAGAACCGTCCGCCACGACCCGTTCGACGTGATGCGACTGACCGGCAGGATCGAGGTCGCCGGAGTGGAAAGTAACAGAATTCGTTGGATACGACTGGATGAGGGCAGCCGACATGGCGCTGATTCCAATGATAACCATGGGGCGGTTTTTGATTTTTTTCGGTTATAGTATGCCTATCTGCTTCAGGGGCGGGCGCCGATCCCTGACCGAGGTAAAACTATGCATAGACCACCGCCAACTCGACAACGCTCGACGCTTTATCTGGTTTACGCCACGTTACTGGCCAATGGTTCGACCGTTGAAGATACGGTAGCGGCCAGTGATGAGGATGAGGCGTATCAGAAAGCACGAGCGATCTATCCTCGCGATCGCTACGATGTGACGGTGTACCTGCAATCCGCCGATGATGATTAGTGCGCTGAGGTGCTTATGAATGCGAGGTATCCATGAAATCGTCCGACCATGAACGATTGCTGGAGTCCATCGCCCGTCTGACCGAGAAGCGCGACCGTGAATCCCTCGAACTCTGCTTGATGCAAACGATGTTCGAATTGCTGTCTGTCGAGGAGATCACTCTTTACCAGGTCGATGGAACCCGGTTTGGGATATTGGTGCGCATTAATCCGGAGGGATACTGGAGCCTGAACGATGATGTCATTGATCCTGACTCACTGACGCCAATTGCTGACGATGCGCTGTTCGCCGATAGCCTGCAAAAACGGCGCATGCAGGTGGAAGCCATCTCAAGTCGTATCCAGCGTTACGCCTTCCCTATCCTGCATCAAGGCCAGGGCGTGGGCATTCTGTGTCTTGAATCCGCCAGAGATTTGACCGATGACCGTCGGTTGATCGCGGGGTTTTTGCGTATTTATCAGAACTATCTGGCGCTGATTCACGAAAACGCTTGCGACAAGCTGACCGGGTTGCTCAACCGCAAGACTTTTGATGAGCGATTTATCGCTATCTTGAACGGTTACCGCGCTGACCTTTCTCAGGAACGCTTACGCATGACGGAGCGACGCCACAAGGAAGGCGACCCTCACTATTGGCTGGCGGTTCTGGATATTGATCATTTCAAAAGGGTTAACGACACGTTTGGCCATCTGTATGGCGATGAGGTGTTGTTGCTGATGGCCAACCTCATGCGCCGGTCTTTTCGGCGCGGTGATTTGCTGTTTCGTTATGGTGGCGAGGAGTTTGTTGTCGTACTCAAGACTGCTGACGCCAATGAGGCCTCGAATGTGCTGAATCGATTTCGGAAGGCAGTCGAGTTATATGACTTCCCGCAGGTTGGACAAGTGACGATCAGCATTGGATATACCCAGGTCAGGAATTCGGAAATGCATACGACCATTATCGAACGGGCCGACCGTGGGCTTTACTATGCCAAGAGCAATGGGCGTAACCAAATTCAGAATTACGAACAATTGATCAGCTCTGGCTTGCTGGACACGCCTCAAAGCCAGCCTGGCAGCGATGTCGAATTGTTCTAAGTTGATCGGAGATTATGCAAACCTGTTATCACCGCGCCCGACGGCAAACGATTAACCGGTGCGGGTTCGTGCTGATGGCCCTGCTAGCGGGCTGCGCCAATCCTCCCAAAAAGCCCGTGCAGCCGGTCATTGTCGCGCCACCTTCAGCGCTCAGTGAGAAAGCCCGTCTGGAGCAGCAGCAGGCTATTCAGAAAGTTCGCGAACAGACGCTACGACAACTTAACCGGCTGAAGCCGTCCGCCAGGATCGAGGTCGAACAGGCCGCAGGCTATGGCGTATTCGAGGTTAACGGACTTAATGCTGTGCTGGCCGAAACCCACGGGCGGGGAATGGTGATTGAAGGGACCACAGGCAAGGTGGCTTATATGCAACTGGCGCGCACAGATCTCCGTCCTGGTGCTGCGGTGCAACCTTACCGGCAGGTATTGATATTCCGCAATCCACAGAAACTCAGTCGATTTATCGCTGCTGGCTCGCCGGCTGACGCCTCCAGCGATCCCGACATCAAGGTTTACCGGTTGAATGAAAAAGGCGTTTCAGTGCAGGCTGACTGGGGCGCCCGCTATTTCCGGGACCCCGACCTGAATTAGCGATCCTGCTCAATCAACTCCCAAGCTGTTGAACGGCAGATAATCTACGAAGTCGCCAGGCGTGATTCCGGCGCACTCTTCTGGCAGCTCCACCAGGCCGTCCGCCCAGGACAGTGACGATAGCGCCCCGGAACTGTGGGTGTGATAGACCTGGATAAGCGGACCCTGTTCAGGGTCAAGTTGCAGTTGCGCCCGCAGCCACTCGCGCCGACCTGTTTTGCGGCGGAACGAAAAATTCGCCATCGCCCGTAATCGCACCGATTCCACCGGTTCCGCGCCCATCAATTTGAGCAGCAGGGGCCGCGCGAACATCAGGAACGAAATCATCACTGACACAGGATTGCCTGGCAGGCCCAGCACCTGACAGTCGCCGATGCGTCCGAACGTGACCGGCTTGCCCGGCTTGACCGCCAGTCGCCAGAATTCGATCCGGCCCAGTGTGGCGATCACGTCTTTGACCCAATCTGCTGTACCTACAGATACGCCCCCAGAGGTGAGCAGCACATCATGCGTCGCCGCCGCCTCGCGTAGCGCCGACAACAGGATGGTCCGATCATCGCGCAGAATACCCAAATCCGTCACCGCACAACCCAAGCGCTTTAACAGGCCGATCAAGGTATAGCGGTTGGATTCATAGATAGCGCCCGGCGGCAATTCGGCGCCGGGTTCATGCAACTCATCGCCCGTCGACGCCACCGCTACCCGGAGTCGCCGGATCACCTCCAGCGCCGCTATCCCCTGTCCCGCCGCCAGCGCAATATCCTGGGGTCGCAACCGCAAGCTTTTCGGCAACAATTGCGTTCCGGCCAGCACATCTTCACCGCGCCGCCGAATGTTCTCACCGGGTTTCAGCCGGGCGGCGATATTCGGTTCGATCACGATCCAGGCTTCACTCGGGCCGATCTGACACTGCTCCTGCATGATGACAGCGTCCGGTCCCTCCGGGATCGGAGCGCCCGTGGTGATGCGCACTGCCGTTCCGCGTGGGACGATGCCGGAACAGGGATGACCGGCCAGCGCCTGGGCGACGACCGGTAACCGGGTGAGGACTTCCCGCGATAAATCGGCCAAATACACGGCAAAGCCGTCCATCGCTGAATGATCGCCCGGTGGCGTATCCAGCCGGGCGACGACCTCGGTAGCCAGTATTCGCCCATAGGCATCGAACAACGGAACGGATTCAGTTACGCCCAACGGCTGGATCGTTTGCAAGGCAGCGGTCAACGCCTCGGCAAGGGTTAGCAAACGGTCGGTGGTATCGCAGCAATCAGCATGATGCATAGGTTTTTTCTCAAGTCGATTCCAGAGATTCCGCCAGCCACTGCGCTATAAAATCCGTCACCGCCTCCACGTCATTCAGAGGTAGCGCCGGCAAGGTGGGTCGGCCATAGCGCGCCGGGTCAAGCGGCGGATCGCTGGCGACAGCAATGACGGTCGGGTCGTCGGGAAAGCGTGGCGGTTGACCTCTGTCCATGGGTCGCCAGATTTCCAGTTTGGGATACGCGCCGCCCTTCCAACCTTCTACCAGCACCAGATCAACGGGTTGCAAATGGGTCAGCAATTCGGTGAGGGACGGTTCCGGCTGTTGACGCAATTCGTGCAGCAACACCCAACGGTGGCTGGTTGCCAGAATAACCTCTTGAGCGCCAGCTTCCCGATGACGCCAGGTGTCTTTGCCGGGGGTGTCCAAGTCCACATCGTGGTGGGCGTGCTTGAGCGTGGACACGGTTAACCCTCGCGCCCGCAATCGTGGAATCAGGGCGACAATGAGCGTGGTTTTGCCGCAGCCACTCCAGCCGCTGACACCCAGCGTCTGCATCGTGGTTACTGGACCAACGGCGAATTCACGCCCAACAGATCGATTCCCTGAATATCAGCGCGACCGATCAATAACGACAGGTATTGACTCATCGCTCTATGTTGTGCGCTGTCACGCAGATAACTGGCGATTTGGTCGCGCACTTGCTCGTATTCCAGCGGAAGGCCCTCCACTTTCTTGTGCAAATGGATAACGTGAAAACCGAAGCGGCTTTCCACCGGCTGTGGAGAAATTTTGCCTTCCTGCATGGCCATCATCGCCTGCTCGAATTCAGGTACGGTTTGTCCCAGAGTAATCTGCCCCAGGTTGCCGCTCGTCTGCTTGGAAGGGCAGTCCGAAATCTGCATCGCCAGTTCAGCGAACACCCCACCTTGGTCCAACTGGGCGATTGCTTCTGCAGCGCGGGTGCGGGCGGCAGTGCGGGCTATAGCGTCATCGGGCGGCGCAGCGCACAAAATGTGTGAAACCTCAAAGAGATCGCCGGCGCGAAACCGTTGACGGTTAGCCGCGAAGAAGCGCTGGCAGTGGCTCTCATCCAACGTTGGAGTCGGAACCTCGTGTTCGATCAGCGCCGTTAGCCGTTCCTCCTCATCAGCATCCGTGATCTCCAGACGAGCCGCTTCCTGTAGCATCAATTCTCTGGCGACCAGCGCCAGTTTAGCCGAATACTCGGCCATTTCCTGGGAGGGTGCCGGATGGTGTTGCATTTCAGCATAAATGGCGTCGTCGCTGATTTCGACGCCGTTAACCGTGATAGACATGAAATTCTCCTTGGACTCGCCGCATCCCCTGATCAGCGGGAGGGGGCTTTGAGATTGAATGGTTTACACTAGTCAAGCACACTCTTGTGCCTGCGCAAGGCAGAAAAACATTTACACGAATTTTATTGGAATATCGAGGATTGTGGAGAACCGGGTGATCCGGGACGCGCTCCCGACACTATCCTGTCAATCAGTTTCGTCAGCCTGATTCTCTGGCATAATTTCTAATACAGGACTTTCGCTTTTCGTCATTCCCGCGTATGCGGGAATCCAGTCATTCGTTGAAAAGAATGGATACCCGCCTTCGCGGGTATGACGAATGTACGGGTTTAGCGAAAGTCCTGTAATATTGGCTAATGTAACGAAATGATTGATGGCTTGGCCTCTTTTGTGTCACTGGAATGGGAGTCGATGTTGGACCCTACGCTATGGTTAGCTGTAATTGGCGTCATGGTCGGCGCTGGCGGTGCAGTGCTGGTCGGCGTTCACTATCATCGACGGCAGTTACTGGCTCAGCGCGAAGAACATCAGCGCGAACATCAGGCGATGCTGGATTTGCTGCCACAGCGGTTGTACCGGACGGACCATGAAGGCCGCGTGACGTTTCTTAACCAGCCCATGCTTGAAGATATTGGTTTACCAAAAGACGCTTGCCTGGGAAAAACTGCCAGTGACTTCCACCCATCGTCACTGGCCGCCAAATATCACGCTGACGATTTGCAGGTTTTGGCTGGTAACATCCTGTCGCTGGTGGAGGAAAATATTGCGCCGGCCACTGGCGAGAGGCGCTATGTCGAAGTGACCAAGATTCCGGTCCGTGATGCGGCGGGAACAGTGGTCGGTATTCAAGGCATTTACTGGGATATTACGGATCGCAAGCGGGCTGAGGAACGGCTACGGCAAATGGCGCGGGTGTTTGAAAGCACCTTGGAGGGCGTCATCATTACCGATGCCGAAGAACGGATGACGATGATCAACCGGGCTTTTACGACGATCACCGGTTATAGTGAAGCCGAAGCGCTGGGTCAGACGCCACGCTTGCTCAAGTCGGGACGGCAGGACGTTGACTTCTATGCAGAGATGTGGATGTCGATCCGGGCGACGGGCCATTGGCAGGGCGAGTTGTGGAACCGGCGTAAAAACGGTGAGGTTTACCCCGAATGGCTGACCATCAGCGCGGTGGAAGACGAACAAGGCCGAGTGACGCACTATGTCAGCGTGTTCAGTGATATTAGCCCGCTAAAGCAATCACAGGAAAAGCTGAATTTTCTTGCCCATCATGATCTGTTGACCGGCCTGCCGAACCGGTTGCTGTTTAATATTCGTCTGGAACACAGCATAGAACGCGCCCGCCGTTACCGGAAATTATTGGCTGTACTGTTTTTTGACCTGGATCACTTCAAAAACGTCAACGACACCTTGGGCCACGCCGCCGGCGATGAATTGCTGCGCTGGATGGCGCAGCACCTGACCGCGCTGACTCGCGCTGAGGACACGGTGGCTCGTATGGGCGGCGATGAGTTCACCATGCTGATTGAAGCCGTAGAAGAGCCAAATGACGCGGCAACGGTTGCCGGCAAGTTGCTGGATCTGTTTAACCAGCCGCTCCAACTCCGTCAGCATGAATTTTTCATCTCCGTCAGCATCGGCATCAGCCTGTATCCGAACGATGGAGCTAACGCTGACGCCCTGATCAAAAACGCTGACGCGGCAATGTATCAGGCCAAGGCTCAAGGTCGTAATAATTATCAGTTTTACCGGGATGAGATGACGACCCGCGTCCTGGATCGTCTACGGCTGGAAGCCTCACTGCGGCGGGCGGTCGAGCATGGAGAATTGATCGTGTTCTACCAGCCACAGGTGAATATTGTTTCAGGGCGGCTGATGGGCGTTGAGGCGCTGGTGCGCTGGCAGCATCAACAACACGGAATGGTAGCGCCGTCCTGCTTTATCCCGATTGCAGAAGAGACCGGCTTCATCAATACCCTGGACACCTGGGTCATGCGCGCTGCCTGCCGGCAGGTGCAAGCCTGGCGTCAGCAGGGCTGGGTTTTGCCGCGTTTGTCCGTTAATCTATCCGTCAAGCAGATTGAACAGAGCGACCTGGTGTCTTTGGTGAAAGCGTTGCTGGATGAAACCGGTATCGAACCCGCCAGTTTGGAGCTGGACATCACCGAATCTCTGATCATGCGCCAGACGGCAAAAGCGATTCAGGCGATGAATAGCCTGCAGTCACTCGGCGTCCAGTTGGCGGTGGATGATTTTGGCACAGGTTATTCTTCGTTGAGCTATCTCAAGCAACTGCCCTTGCGTCGGCTGAAAATCGACCAATCCTTTGTGCGCGACATCGCTCGCGATCCCGATGATGAGGCTATCGTGCGGGCCATTATCGCCATGGCGCACAGTCTGGGGCTGGATGTCATGGCCGAAGGCGTGGAAACTCGGGAGCAGGCGCTTTTCCTGCGGCAACAGGGCTGTTGCGAGGCTCAAGGCTATTTCTACGGCTATCCCCTGCCCGCAGATGAGTTTATCCGCGTCCATGGTCCGTTGCTGTAACGCACCATCAACCGCCCTCATGCGGCGCTCGCTTGAGAAAGGCCGTCCGATCGGCGGCGGTGGGAATCTGTTCGGCCAGCCGCTGATACAGCTCTTGCGCAGTCCCAGCCTTGCTTGCCGCCTGCTTGACCAGCACCTTGGCAATCGGGCCCAGGTAGGCTGCCAAATCACGCCGAACCCTCTCCAGAAACTCCTGATCGAACGGCCCCATTGAGGCGCTGACCTGACTACCGATCACCGACGAGCCCTGTCCAGTTCGCAAACCGGTCAGCGTGCCTCCCACAATCGCCCGCATGCGCCGTTGAAACACCAGACGTTCGGGCTCACCCGGGATTGCCGTCGCCAATTGCTGCGCCAGTTCGGAAGGACTACCGACCTGTTGCGCGGTTTTACGCACCAGTACGCGGGCGACTGGACCCAGAATTTCCACAAGCGCCCGTTCTGTTTGCGCCAACATCACAGGGTCCCATCCAGGCAGTGCGCCAGCCGGTGGCTCCGGCGCCCGAACCGGCTCCACCCGGATCACCGTGGAGCCATCAGCGGCGACTTCGCGCTCCACTAAACGCAGGCTTTCCAAGGCGGCGATAAATTCACTGGCCTCCTGGAATCGCTGATCCGGCGCCTTGGCCAGCGCCTTGGCGAACAATGCATCCAATTCCGCCGGTAATCGGGGATTGAGCCGCGTCGCTTGCAGCGGTGCTTCGTTTAACACCTGATACATCAACTCACCCGACCCGCGCCCAGAGAATGGCCGAACGCCGGTCAACATTTCAAACAGCACCACCCCCGCCGCATATAAGTCAGCGCGCCGGTCGAGTTCGTGTCCGCTGAACTGCTCCGGAGCCATATAACCGGGGGTGCCAACCGCCATGCCGACTTGGGTCAGACTGCCCGACAGTTCCAAACGGGCGATGCCAAAGTCCGTGACTTTGACCTGACCATCGGTCAGCAGGATGATATTGCCAGGCTTGATGTCCCGATGCACAACCCCGTGGGTGTGAGCGTGGCTCAGCGCTTGCAATACTTGGAGGATAATCGCCACGACGTTACGCAGCGGCATGGGTTGGCGATCCTTGAGGTAATCGCGCAATTCGCGCCCCTGCACATACTCCATGACAATATAGGGCGCGTCGGCTTCCTCGCCGTATTCGAACACGGTGACAATATTGGGATGTAGGCAGCGGCCCGCAGCGCGCACCTCACGGCGAAACCGCTCCAGCCACTCGGAACTGTCGTCGCCGCGCAGCAGACGGCGGTGAATGGTCTTGATTGCCACCTGGCGGTCAATCGCCGCATCGTGACCGAGATAGACCATCCCCATGGCGCCACGGCCGAGCAGGCCGGTGATTTGATAGCGGCCGACGCGCAACGGCAATGCGCCGCTGATCCCGCTGGTGTCGCCGCTCTCGCTCATGTCAGTCGCCCAGCATCTTCATCGCGCTTTCCAGGCTGAGCCGCATCCGGTTGAACGATTGCGACAGTGAGGCGATCTCGTCAGAGCCCGGCTTCACATATTCTGGAGCATCGGGCTTGCCCATGCTCACCTCATTGGCGACTTCGGCCATGCGCACTACGGGCCGGATCACCACGAAATGCAGCAGAATGTTGAGAAGCACCAACAGCAATACAAAAATTCCGCTCAACAGAATCATGAAGGTTATAAAGGTTTGCTGCGCCCGCGCCAGCGGTAGCGACATGGGTACGGTGACGATTTGCGCACCGATAATTTCGTTCATCTTCCAGCCAAAGCCGTTATTGACGCCGTAGATGTCGGTCATGGTCTTGGGCGCATCCTCAACCCGGCCGTGACAGACCAGGCAGTTCTCATTGTAAATCCCCAAAGGTCGGGCCAGGTTGAGCATTCGCCCGGTCGGGGTCTCCCGTTCGACGATCAGTTCCTTGCGTTCGGCGTTATTGCGGAATTCGTGGATGATATCCGCTTCCCAGTCGCTGGCCCGGTCATTGGGATTGGTCGGATTCAAGGCCGCTTCCTTGTAGGTGTATTCGGGGAACGTGGTCCGCAGCGCTTGGAAGCTTTGCGTGGCGGCAAACGCCGCGACCGTCTCTGGTCGAAACTCGCGCTTCATCTGCAAAGTGAGCAATGGTTGAATCCGTTGGACTGTGTAGGCGCGGGCGCCCATGGCGCTTTCCATCATGATCCGGGCATTTTGCAACACTTCCTCGCGGGCGTTCTGCTTGAGGATCTGATCCGACAGATACGCCGCCAGCGCCAGGCCAATGACGAAGGCCAGCAGTAACACCAGATTGAACTTCATACGCAAACCCATGGGCCAACTCCTCAAAAAAATAGCAATGATCAATGATCGCGTTCAACCAGCCGGCTGGCAGCCTTGAGTAAAACGATCATACGCTTTACTGAACCCGGCCAGGTTGAAAGACACGGGAAAAGATTGTGTGGCCGGCCAGGTTGGCCAGAAGCGCAAATAAACGGTGGCCTGCTTGCCGGCGCGAAATTGTTCAATCAGTTTGGGTAGCTCCTGATCGAAGACCAGAAGCATTTTATGGTGAATCACGGTCGCACTGCGCACTGGCGGTTCCTTGTCCACTACCAGGCGCAAGTCAGTGAATGAGGCGTCCAGCTCCGACTCAGTAATGACCCGCAGGCTGGCGTTATCCAGCGCCAGGAACACCGGGGTTGAATCGTAGCCATCCGGGGTGGTTTGGGCTTCGCTGATCAGCAGGCAACGAGATTGGCGAGTGACCGGATCGGGTCGGACGACTGCGGTCCAGGCCGCATCCGCCAGTGCGGGCGCCAGGGCCAATCCGCAGATGAAGGCCCATTGCCAACCGCTGGCTGGATTGCATCGAGTAGTTTTTCTCTTGTTGGCGCGCACAGTATTCAGCCCTCCATTCCGGTATAGTAACGTTAAAATCAGCCGCTGCGGGGTATCCCATGATGCAAACTGATGATGATTCGACCGCTATCTTTGCCAGCGATGGCTCAGCAATCCAGCGCCTGCACTTGTGCAATCAGGTGAACGGGTTGCCGGTGCTGGCCGATGCAGCCGGCGCACCGGTTGCTCCCTGGCAAGCTGAACTTCTGCGCTGGCCGCCCGAGATCGAAGCAACGTTGAAGCGCAGCGGATATCTCCTCCTTCGGACGCCTGACGCGGAACTGTGGTGTAATTGCGCCGATTAACGAGATATAGCGTATTCATCTTAGACCACGATCATGATGACGTTCTTCTATTTGCCACTTCACCGATTGATGAAAAATGGAAATTCTCTCTGATCTGCTGTCGTTCTTCCTGCACATTGATCAGCACCTTCGGGAGCTGGCCAGCCAATACGGCGGCTGGCTTTATGGCATCCTGTTCCTGATCATTTTCTGCGAAACTGGACTGGTCGTAACGCCCTTTCTGCCCGGCGATTCGCTGCTGTTTGCCGCCGGCTCGCTGACCGCGCTGGCTGATAGCGCGATGAACATTCATACCTTGTTCCTGCTGCTGACGGCCGCCGCTATCCTCGGCGATACGGTCAACTATGCCATCGGTCATTATTTTGGCGAAAAGGTGTTCAGCCCCGACGCCCGGGTGCTTAAGCAGGAATATCTGGACCGTACCCACCAGTTTTTCGAGCGGCATGGCGGCAAAACCATCGTCATTGCCCGCTTCGTACCCATCATCCGTACTTTCGCCCCGTTTGTCGCCGGTGCGGGTAGTATGACTTACCGCCACTTTTTGTTTTATAACGTGACCGGTGCTATCGCCTGGACTTCCTCATTTCTGTACGGTGGCTACTTCTTCGGCAACTTGCCGTTCGTCAAGCAGAATTTTACGCTGGTGATTCTGGCCATTATCATTTTGTCTATTCTGCCGGGGGTGATTGAGTACTGGCGACACCGCCGAGCCACGGCCACCGCCCGTGCTGAATGAGTCTTGACGTTTGCAACCGATCCTGCCGCTGTATAATCCCCACGGGATGTCCGGAAAACCTCCGGCTGCCCGCCTGCTTTTTCCTTCGACCCACGGAGTACAAGCCATGAGCCAAACGTGCCGCATTGAACTGGATGGAAAGACCCATGACTTCCCCATTATTCAGGGAACGGAAAATGAGCGGGCCATTGATATCAGCGCCTTGCGCGACCGCACCGGCTATATCACTCTGGACGACGGGTACGGCAACACCGGTTCCTGTAAATCTGCGATCACTTACATTGACGGTGACCAGGGGATTCTGCGTTATCGCGGCATTCCGATTGAGCAGTTAGCCGAAAACAGCACCTTTGTTGAAACCGCCTGGTTGGTGATCTGGGGCCGGCTGCCGACTCAGGAGGAACTGAGTCGCTTCAGTCATCGGCTGACCCAGAATGAAATGATGCACGAGAGTTTGCGCAATCATTTCGAAGGGTTCCCGCCCAATGCTCATCCGATGGCGATTCTTTCGGCGATGATCAACGCCATGAGTTGCTATGAGCCGGAGATGATGGACATTGAGGACGAACGCACTCTGGAACGGGCGGCGGCCCGGATCATTTCCAAGGTGCGCACCATCGCTGCGGCCAGCTACAAGATGTCCATCGGCCAGCCGTTGATGTATCCGCATCCGGAATATAAGTACTGTGAGAACTTCCTGCACATGATGTTCTCGCTGCCGTATCGGGAGTATATCCCCAGCCCCGAAGTTGCTCGCGCTTTGAACCTGTTTTTAATCCTGCACGCTGATCATGAGCAGAATTGTTCGACCAGTACGGTGCGGATGGTGGCGTCCAGTCAGGCCAATATGTTCGCCAGTTGTGCGGCAGGCGTCTGCGCGTTATGGGGACCACTGCATGGCGGTGCCAATGTGGCGGTGATCGAAATGCTGGAATTTATCCGCCAGTCCGGCATGAGCGTGGCCGACTATGTCAGTCGGGTCAAGGCTAAGGACACCAAGCTGCGGCTGATGGGGTTCGGCCATCGGGTTTATAAGAATTTTGATCCGCGCTCGAAAATTCTTAAGGCGGCATCGGACAAGATGCTGGCGAAGATGAATACCAGTGATCCGTTACTGGATATCGCCCTCGAACTGGAGGCAGTGGCGCTCCAGGATCCTTATTTTGTCGAACGCAAACTGTATCCGAACGTCGACTTTTACAGCGGCACCATCCTGCGGGCGATGGGTATTCCGTTGAATATGTTCACAGTGATGTTCGCCATGGGCCGGATACCGGGCTGGATCGCCAACTGGAAGGAAATCCACGACGATCCGAAGTCGCGCATCTATCGGCCACGGCAGGTCTATGTGGGCAACACCATTGGCGATTACACGCCGATTGACCGACGTTAAACGCGAGACGCAATGCCACCAATCCTCCTCCTGCCCAAGGGGGAGGGAAGTTTATGAACCGCTTTTTCCTTCACTTTTCTGGGCTTGATACTTGCTACCGCCTTGCGGACGGGCGCGAGGCTCGCCGGCATTACCTGGATTCCGCTGCATCGACCCTGGCCATGAACTGCGCCCGCCAAGTTGCGGATGAGTTGCTGCGCCACTATGCCAATACCCATAGCCAGGCTCACTTCTCCGCCCGGATTGTTAATTACGTTTACGACTGGGCGCATCGACAAGTCCTGGATTTTTTCGGGCTAAATCATTCAGGGCATCATGTCGTCTGCTTTGCGGGGACCGGCAGCACCACCGGTTTGAACCGGTTAGCGCGGGCGCTGGCAACGCGGCGTCCTGAACGGGATATCGTGCTGGTTTCGCTAATGGAGCATCACGCCAACGACCTGCCGCATCGCAAGCAGGCCGGCCAGGTGATCCACATCCCGCTGATGGGCCAGGCACCAGCGTTGGGAGCTGTCGATTTGGCAGCTCTTGAACGGTTACTGGAGCACTATCGGGGCCGGGTCAACTACGTCGCGGTGTCCGCCGCTAGCAACGTCACCGGCATCGTCAATCCGGTGCATGACATCGCCGCGCTGGCTCACGCCTACGGCGCTTGGATAGTGGTGGACGCTTCACAATATGTCGCCCACGCCCACCTGCCTCTCAGCGATACGGGGGCGGCAGAGCGGGAACTGGATGCCGTCGCCTTTTCCGGCCACAAGCTGTATGCGCCAGGTTCGCCGGGCGTGATGGTCGTGCGGCGGGCGTTGCTGGAAGGTCAGGAACCGGATGAACTGGGCGGCGGCATGGTGGAGGATGTCAACGTGAGTGGCTACCAGATCACCGACCGCTTTCCCGACCGTGAAGAAGCCGGTACGCCCAACATCCCCGGCGCGGCGCAGCTCGGCGCGGTGCTGAATGTGCTGCAACGCATTGGCATGGCCAAGGTTCACGTCGCCGAGCAACAGTTATTGCGGCATTTGCTGACTGAACTGGCCGCCATTCCAGAGGTGCGAATTTACGGCGACCCGGACCCGGATCGCACCCTGCGTCTGGGCGTGGTCTCCTTTAATCTGGCCGGCCTAGAGCATGGCCTGGTCGCTGCGGTACTGAATGACTATCACAATGTCGCGGTCCGCAATGGCTGTTTCTGCGCCCATCCCTACGTCCGCGAGTTGCTGAAACCGGAATTGTGGGAGCTGGACCTTGATCTCGATACTGGCGATGCAGAGGCGCTGATTCAACCATGGCGGGGTATGGTGCGGGCCAGTCTGGGGCTGTATTCCACAGAAGAGGATATCGAGGCGCTGCTGACGGGCGTCCGCGATTTGCTGGCCCACCCGGATCATTACCGCGCCCAGTATCGGGCAGACGGCGATGGAAATTTTCGCCATCAGACCTTTGCTGTTGCCCCGGAATCGTTGTTTGATCCAGAGGCGGTGCTGCATCAGACTCTGGGCCATCTTGTCACAAGGTCTTACATGCTATAGTCATTGCATATCTCGTTGGTCACTGGGTAGCCTGCCATCATGCCTAATTCCCTGCGCAAATTTATTGGTCTGCTGTTGGTTTTGGCCGCTGTTGGCGTTGCCTCCTGCCAGTCTTTGGTGGCGTCTTGCTCGCCCAACGCCACCCCGCCGCCTGCGCACATGCTGCGCTAACTTCGGGAGTCGCCATTATGGGCCGACTTCTGTTACTGGCCGGCGTCGTTCTGATTCCGATAACCGCTCTCTTTTTACTGCTTCAACGGATGGCTCAAACGATGGCTGAACGCTACCGTCTCCCTTCTGGCCAATTCCCTTCAACCAAGGGTGTGATGATGTTTCTGTTACCCCTGCCCGTGCTGATCGCCGCCATCATGGCGTTAGCGCAGGGGCGGCTCGGCCCACTGATCGGCGATGCGGTCGGCTATAGCCTGTTTCTGGCCGGAGCGTTGCTGCTGCGGCGTGGGTTGCTGTCGGAGGGTGAATATGACCGTCGCCGCATCGCTAAAACACCTTGGCCATTCAAAACCTTGGGTGGTGGGCTGATTGGGCTGGCGACGGGCGTCACCGCTTGGCTCGGTGCGGGCCATTCTCTCGCCATCGGCGGCGCTTTCGGGCTGGTGGCCCTGCTAGGTTGTTATCTGCACTATGGTTTTGATCCGCGCGCCGCCAAGCGCTTTACCGACCGCGATGGCATCGACGCCACTGAACAGGTGGTGCAGGCGCTGGAACAGGCGGAGCGCAGCATCATTGCCATTGAACAGGCCAGCCGTGATATTCGCAATGCCGAGCTGAACGCCCGGCTGCGGCGCATTGCCCAATTGGCGCGGGACATTTTGAAGCTGCTGGAAGAAGACCCGCGTGATCTGCGCCGCGCCCGCAAATTCCTGAATGTCTATCTGGATGGCGCGCAGAAGGTGACGGAGGGCTACGCCAAAACGCACGCCCGGGTAGCTGCGCCTGAACTTGATGACAACTTTCGCCGAGTGCTGGCCACGATTGAAGAGGTGTTTCAGGAGCAGCAGCAGAAGTTGCTGGAAACCGATATCACCGATCTTGATGTCCAGATTGAGGTGTTGACGACCCAGTTGAAGCGGGAGGGGGTTATTTAGCAGCCACCGCCATTCAGCGAGGAAAGAATTCGTGGTCTATGTTCCGCAACGTGCGCTTGAACTGCTGCGTCTCGGTTCCGGGGATTCCCAGGCGACCTTTCGCGAGGGCCAGGAAGCCGCTATTTGCCACATTGTCGAAGGGCGCAGTCGCTTGTTGGTGGTGCAAAAAACCGGCTGGGGCAAAAGCTTCGTTTATTTCATTGCTGCTCAATTGTTGCGCGAAGCGGGAGCGGGTCCGGCTTTATTAATTTCGCCGTTGCTGGCGTTAATGCGCAACCAGATTGTTGCCGCAGAGCGTATGGGAGTGCGCGCCGCTACCATTAATTCTGATAATCAGGACGATTGGACAGCGGTTGAGACCCGATTGAGCCGAAATGAGATCGACATGCTGCTGATTTCGCCGGAGCGTTTGGCGAGCTCCCGGTTCAGTCAACACGTTTTAGCCGGGATCGCTGGCCGCATTGCGCTGCTCGTGATCGATGAAGCCCACTGCATCTCGGATTGGGGACACGATTTCCGTCCCCATTATCGGTTACTGGAACGCATCGTCAGGACCCTGCCGCCTAACCTGCGGCTTCTCGCCACTACAGCAACGGCTAATAACCGGGTGATGGACGATCTGGGAACGGTGCTTGGCCCGAATTTGCACATCTCCCGTGGCGATTTAAACCGCGCTTCACTCACCCTGCAAACCATCCGTCTGCCCAGCCAAGCCGAGCGTTTAGCCTGGTTGGCCGAACAACTCGCTACCCTGCACGGCCACGGAATTATCTACACGCTGACGGTTCGCGATGCCAACCAGGTTGCGGACTGGTTGAAATCACGCGGCCTATCCGTTGCTGCTTACACCGGGGAAACGGGTGAGGGTCGACCGGCTCTGGAACAGGCGTTGCTCGATAACCAGGTCAAGGCGCTGGTCGCCACGACCGCCTTGGGCATGGGTTACGACAAGCCTGACCTGGCGTTTGTGATTCACTATCAGATGCCCGGTTCGGCGGTCGCTTACTACCAGCAGGTAGGACGGGCCGGACGCGCTCTTGATGCGGCTTACGGCGTTCTGTTGAGTGGTGAGGAAGAAACCGACATCACCGATTATTTCATCAGAAGCGCATTTCCGACTTGCGACGAAGTCGCCCAGGTTCTCCATGCCTTGGAAGCTGCGCCCAAGGGCCTGTCGGTACCGGAATTGATGCTGCGGGTCAACCTGAGTAAAGGGCGGATTCAGAAAACCATTGATCTGCTCTCGCTGGAATTGCCCACGCCGATCGCCAAGCAGGGGAGTCAGTGGCAATTGACCGCCACTCGATTGAGTGAAAGCTTTTGGAAACGCGCCGAGCGGCTGACCGCCTTGCGGCGTGAGGAACAGGCGCAAATGCGGGACTATGTGAATTTAACGTCCGAACACATGGCCTTTCTCATTCGCGCCCTCGATGGCGATCCCGGCGCCGTCTGCTCATCTACATTACCGTTCTTGCCCACCGTTGCTCGTCCCGCATTGATTCAAGAAGCGATGACCTTCCTGCGCCGTACTCATCTGCCTATTGAACCGCGTCAGCAATGGCCGGCGGGCGGGATGCCGCAGTACAACGTGAAAGGTCGGATTGACCCTGCCCATCGGTTGCAACCGGGGAAATCCCTGTGTCTGTGGGGCGATGCCGGCTGGGGCGTTCTGGTTAAGCGGGGTAAGCACCAGGATCAGCGCTTTGCCGATGAGTTGGTGACGGCCTGTGTAGACTTAATCCGTGAATGGAATCCGCAGATTGGACCCACCTGGGTCACCTGCATTCCATCGCTGCGCCACCCGGATTTAGTGCCGAATTTTGCGGAACGCCTGGCGACGGCGCTGGGCTTGCCGTTTCACCCGGTATTGGCCAAAACCGACCACCGGCCTGAACAAAAGGCTATGGCGAACAGTGTGCAACAAGCACACAACATCGATGGTTCGCTGGCGGTGTGTGTGCCGAGACTGCCACGGCGTGGGCCGGTGCTGTTGGTCGATGACCTCGTCGATTCGCGCTGGACGCTGACGGTCGCGGCCTGGCTGTTGCGAACACATCGCAGTGGCGAAGTGTGGCCGTTGACCCTGGCCCAAGCAGGATTCAATCAATGAGTCGTCTAACGCTCTCTCCCAATACCCAGGCCATTTTGTTACTAACGGCGCCCCTGATTGCCGGACGGGGGGCCGCCTCGTCTGATCCACTCACGTCGGCTGAATATAAGCGCCTGGCGCGTTATCTACGCGAAATCCAGCGCCAGCCGGCAGACTTGTTATTACCCGATCAGGCCGAACGGCTTCAGGTTTGCCAATCGATCATTGATGTAGAACGACTTCAGCGTCTGCTGGAACGCGGCTTTTTATTAAGCCAGGCGGTCGAACGCTGGCAGTCTCGCGCGATTTGGGTCGTGAGTCGCGCCGATGCCGATTATCCCCGGCGCGTGAAAGCCCGATTGAGAGAAAACGCCCCTGCCGTGTTGTACGGTTGCGGCGATATTCAACTCCTGGATACCGGTGGTTTGGCGGTAGTGGGGTCACGCCATATCGATGAATGGTTGACGGATTACACCCTGGACATTGGCCGTTTGACCGCCAAGGCCGGTAAAACGATGGTTTCCGGTGGCGCTAAAGGTATTGACCAGGCGGCCATGCGTGGGGCGCTGGAAGCCGGTGGGCGGGTGAGCGGTGTATTAGCCGACAGTCTCGAAAGAATGGCGATGAACCGCGAGCACCGCGATCTGCTCATGGACGGGCAGTTAGTCCTGATCTCGCCCTATGACCCCAGTGCGGGATTCAACGTCGGCAACGCCATGCAACGGAATAAGCTGATTTATGCCTTGGCGGACGCTGCGTTGGTGGTGAATGCCGACTTCAACAAGGGCGGAACCTGGGCGGGCGCAACCGAGCAGTTGGACAAATGGCGGCTGGCGCCGGTCTACATCCGTTCGACGGGAGAAATAGGGTCAGGATTGGAGGCGCTCGGGCAAAAAGGCGCGCTGCCTTGGCCGAATCCCCAAGACCCGGAGGCTTTCGCTAGCGTGTTTGGGCAAACGACATCGTATCCAGCCCCGCCAGAACCGGAGACTCCACAAATTGACTGGGTCGCGGAGCCAGCACTGACCCCAGCGGAGATCCTGTTTGCCACCGTGCGTGACCTGCTCAAGCCGCTTCTCAAAACCCCCAGAAAAGAAGCCGACATTGCCGCTGCGCTTCAAATATCCAATGGTCAGGCGAAAGAATGGTTGCAACGCCTGGTCAGTGAAGGCGTGTTGGAGCCGCATAAAAAACCGGCTTATTACGTTGTCAAATCCGGTCTGCTTTAGTCAACTTCACGAACACTCAGTTTGAATCCAAGGAGTCCAACGATATGTCCACCACACCACCGCCAGTCCCCATGACAAGCCCCGATGAAGTCGCCACCTTGCCAGCGATGGCTGGGGTGTTCGCCGCAACGCTGCCTCAGGTTCAGCAGGATTTGGTGGCCCGCGCTCCCGATCCCGCCCAGGATCAGCAGAAGGTCACTGCTCTGGTTGCAGAAATCAATTTGCGCGACAGCAACTCGATTATTTTCTTTGGCAGCAAGGCCCAGGAGCAGTTGACCACTGTTTCCGACAGTATGCTGGAGGGGGTGCGCAACAAGGACAGCGGCCCGGCCGGAGCAGCGTTGAATGATATGGTCAGCGTATTGCGCGGCTTCGACCTTGATGAGCTGGACCCGAACAAAAAGCCGGGCTTTTTCGCCAGGCTGCTCGGCAAGGCCAAGCCACTGGCTAAAATCGTCCAGCAATATGAACTGGTGCGCAACCAAATCGACGATATCAGCAATGCTTTGGAGCGGCACAAGACCCAGTTGCTGACCGATATTGCTTCGCTGGACCGGCTGTACAGCGCGAACCTGGACTATTTTCACTCGCTGGAACTGTACATTCAGGCCGGCGAGGACAAGCTGCGCCAAGTGGATGCTGAGGAACTGCCGGCGCTGGAGCGCGAGGTGGCCGCCAGCGAGGACATGGTGAAGGCGCAAGGTCTGCGTGATCTGCGCGCCAGTCGCGATGATCTGGAACGGCGCGTTCACGATCTCAGATTGACCCGCCAGGTCACCATGCAAAGTCTGCCCAGCATTCGCCTGGTGCAGGAGAACGATAAGAGTCTCATCGGTAAAATCAACTCGACGCTGGTCAATACGGTGCCGTTATGGCGGCAGCAACTCGCTCAGGCGATCACGATCTACCGTTCCGGCCAAGCCGCTGAGACCGTTAAGGCGGCTTCCGATCTGACCAATGACCTGTTGGCGGCGAATGCCGAGAATCTGCGGCAAGCCAATGTTCAGGCGCGCACTGAGATCGAACGTGGCGTGTTCGACATCGAAACGGTGAAAAAGGCTAATCAGACCCTGATCGCCACGATTGAAGACAGCCTGCGTATCGCCGACGAAGGCCGCCGCCGTCGGCAGGAAGCGACTACGCAACTGGAAGCCTGTGAAGCTGAATTACGACAAGCGTTGGCGTCAGCCCATGCGCGAACCCGCCAACCGGCCGGAGGTCACTGAGATGGGGCTTTGGGATAAGTTAGTGGGCGAATTTGTCGATGTCATTCAATGGATCGACGATTCCAATGACACGCTCGTTTACCGTTTTGAGCGGCATGGCAACGAAATCAAATTCGGCGCCAAGCTGACGGTGCGCGAGGGCCAGGTCGCCGTGTTCGTCAACGAGGGTCAGCTCGCCGACACGTTTGAGCCCGGCATGTACGAACTGAAGACCAACAACCTGCCGATTCTCTCGACCTTGCAAGCGTGGCAACACGGCTTTCAAAGCCCGTTCAAGGCTGAAGTGTATTTTTTCAGCACCCGCCGCTTCACCGACCTTAAATGGGGGACGCAAAATCCGGTGATGCTGCGCGATGCTGAATTCGGGCCGATTCGGCTGCGGGCCTTTGGCAACTATGCGATCCGGGTCAAGGACGCATCGACCTTTCTACGCGAGATTGTCGGCACGGATGGCCGTTTCACCACGGATGAAATTACCGGTCAGTTGCGGAACATGGTGGTGTCGCGCTTCACCAACATCCTCGGTCAGGCGAAAATTCCGGCCCTGGATTTGGCCGGCAACTATGATCAACTTGGCCAATTCCTGTTGCAGCGCATCGCCCCAGAGTTTGAGACGGTGGGGCTGGAACTGACCAACTTGCTGGTGGAAAATATTTCGCTGCCGAAAGAGGTCGAAGCGGCCTTGGACAAACGCAGCAGCATGGGCATCGTCGGCAATCTCGACCAGTACACCCAGTTTCAAGCAGCGGAGGCCATGCGCGATGCCGCCGCCCATCCGAGCGGCGGTTCCGAGGCGATGAACATGGGACTGGGGCTGGCGATGGCCCAGCGCTTGAGCGAGACGCTGGGCCGACCGGCCCAACCGGCGCCGCAACCGGCCCCAGCGACCCCGCCGCCGCTACCGACCGCCAACCGCTATTTCGTGGCGGTGAACAACCAGCAGAGCGGGCCATTTGGCATGGACGAACTGCAACGGCAGGCGCAAAGCGGCCAATTGACCCGCACCACCTTGGTGTGGACCCAAGGCATGGCGAGCTGGACTCAGGCCAGCGAAGTGATGGAGTTAAACGCGCTATTCGCCAACGTGCCGCCACCCTTGCCCGACGCCTGAGCGGCGTGATCGAACGGGCATCCGTTTTTCGCAACTCGCTTTTCATCAACGCAAAGACCACAGGAGGTCGCCATGGGACTTTTCGATTTTGTGATCAACCAAGGCAAGAAACTGTTCGGCGCGGGCGATGATCCCGCCGCCAAGATCAAACAGGAAATCGAGGCCGCCAACCCCGGCATCAAAAATCTGGGCGTCGAATTCAAGGACGGTCAGGTCAAGCTTTCCGGCGAGGCCGCCAGCGCTGAGGCCATGGAAAAAGCCGTTCTGATGGCCGGTAACGTTCAAGGGGTCGAGAAGGTTTCCGCTGATCAGGTGCAAGCGCCGCCGCAGGCGGGTAACGTTGAATATTACGTCATTCAAAAGGGTGACACGCTCTCGGCAGTCGCCAAGAAATTCCTCGGCAACGCCAACGACTATCCAAAAATCTTCGAAGCCAACCGCGAGGTCATCAAGGACCCGAATTTGATTTATCCCGGCCAGAAAATCCGCATTCCAGTGAGTTGAAATTTGGGGTAACACCGTTGCGATCCGCGTATTCGCGGCTTGTATCGAGTCAACCGGAGGTACGACGATGGATGCATTACAATTGCTGGGTAGCCTGTTGGGCAATAACGCCACATCTTCGGGATTAGGTGGGAATATTCTCGGTCAACTGATCGGCGGTTTGGCGGGCGGCACGCAGGGCGGCAGAGCCAGCGGCGGCGGCTTGACCGATATCCTCGGCGGCTTGATGGGTGGCGGCGCTCAGACCGGCAGAGCCGGCGGTGGCTTGACCGACATTCTGAGCGGCTTGGCCGGGGGTGGTGCGCAGACCGGCAGAGCCGGCGGTGGCTTGACCGACATTCTGAGCGGCTTGGCCGGGGGTGGAGGACTTCCGGGCGGAACCCAAGGCGGCTCCGGCGCGGGTCTGCTCGGCGGGCTGGTAATGGCCGCCCTGCAAATGCTCGCCCAGGGCGGCGGTGCGACCGGTCAATCGTCGCTCTCGGGACTGGCCGGAATGCTGGCGCCCGGCCAAGGGACGCCAGCGGCGCCGGATGTCAACCGAGCCAACCAGCAGGCGCTGGCCCTGGTCAAAGCGATGATCAACGCCGCCAAGGCCGACGGCCAGATCGATGCCGAGGAACAGCAGAAGATCGTCTCCAAGCTGACCGATCTCGGTCCTCAGGAATCGGCTTTCGTTCAGGACGAGCTGAACAAGCCGCTGAATTTCGATTTCTTCGCCGACATCACCCAGGACATGGCGTTGCAGGTTTACGCCGCGTCGCTGATGGCGATCAATCTCGATACGCCGGCCGAAAGCAGCTACATGCAACAGCTCGCCCAAGGGTTGGGCATGGACCCCCAGACTACGAACGCCATCCACGAGCAATTGGGTTTGGCGCCGCTGTACGGTTGAGCGGGAATAGATCGGGCGGAAATGCCGCAGAAAGCGTTCCCGCCCGCCTCGCCCGCCTATTTCTCGACGAAAGCCCGCTCGATCCCGCCCGAGATAGCGGCCCCGAACGTGCCGACCGGGTTGGAATCGACGGTTGATCGGTCGGTTGTTATTTGCCTTCAAACCGGGGCTTGCGCTTTTCCCGAAACGCATTCAACCCTTCCTGATAGTCGTGGCTGTCGTACACGACGCGGCGGAGGCCCTGGATGCGCTCGAACAGTTCCGGGGTGATCGTGCGGGCGCTGGCGAGCAGCCGCAATTCTTCCTTCATCACTGCAATACTCAAGGGCGAGTTGATCGCGATCTGCGCGGCCAGATCGTAAACGAAACACTCGATTTCCTCGGCGGGCTTGATGTAGTTGATGACTCCGAGATTCAGGGCCTGCGACGTGGGAATCGGTTGCGCCGTAAACAGCATTTCCTTGGCCACCGGCAGCGGAATCATGTTCATCAGCGTCAAAATACCGCCCAAGTTGTAGGGAACGCCGAGCTTCGCCGGGGTGATGGCAAAAGTCGCTTCGGGGGTGGCGACCAGAATATCGCAGGCCATCGCGACTTCGCAGCCGCCACCCCAAACGCCACCTTCGATCAGGGCGATGATCGGCGCGGGAAACTCCTGAATAGCGCGGACCAGGACGCGCAGCGGGTCGCTCCAGCCCAACGGATCGCGGCCCCGATCAGGAAGTTCGCTGACATCGTGGCCGGCGGACCACACTTTCACGCCGACGGGCGCGCGCAGGACGGCGGCGCGAATGTTCTTTTCGCGAAAACACTCCAGCGCGACCGTGATCTCACCGATCAACGCCTCGCTGAGCGCGTTGTGCTTTTGGAGATGGTTCATCACGATGGTTCCAATCGCATCCTTGGTTTCGGTCAATATAAGGGGCACGGTCTCTCCTTCAGCGGGGTTGCTTCGAATGAATAAAAAGCGCCAACTGGAGCGCCAATTCGGGCAAAAACCGGTAACCGATACCGGTTTCAGTAGAAAATTATTGCCAACGGGTCGGGTCGGCTTCCAGATTCTGGCGGAGATAACCTTCGATTTCCAATCTCTTTACTTCCAGAAATCCGGCAGGAACAGCACCAGCAGCGGGAACACCTCCAGCCGTCCGACCAGCATGGCCAGCGACATCAGCCAGGTAGCGGTATCGTTCAGCACGCCGAAACCGGCGGCCGTCTCCCCCAAACCCACCCCCATGTTGTTCAGGCAAGCCGCAGCCGTGCCGAACGCTGTCACTAGATCCACGCCGGTCGCCGCCAGGGCTAGCGAGAAAAAGCAGTAGCTGAAGATGTACAGATAATAAAATGCCCAGACCGCCTGCATCACCCGGTCGGGAACGGGCTGGTTCCCCAGCTTGACCGCGATCTGCGCCGTGGGCCGGATCAACAGCCGGGCCTCGCGCACGCTCTGCTTGTATAGCAACAGGAAACGGATGGCCTTGATGCCGCCGCAAGTCGAACCGACGCAACCCCCGAAGAAACTGGCCAACAGGAGCAACAAGGGCACGAACAGCGGCCAGTCCGCCGGATAGCCCACCGTGGTCAGACCGTTGCTGGTCACGATGGAGAAACTCTGGAAAAAGCCGTGGTAGGTCGATTCCCACAAAGGGTATTTGCCGCTGTAGAAAAGATAACCGCAGGTGGCGACGACGATGCCGGCCATGACCGCGATGAAGAAGCGAAACTCGGGGTCCCGCCACACATATTTGAGGCTGCGCCCGCGCCAGGCCAGAAAGTAAAGGGCGAAATTGACTGCCGCTATCATGGTAAAAAAACCGGCGACCCATTCGATGGCTTGGCTCTGGAAATAGCCGAGACTGGCATCGTGGGTGGAAAAGCCACCCAGCGCCATGGTCGAAAAACTGTGGCAGATCGCATCGAAAAAGCTCATGCCCGCCGCCCAATACGACAGGGTGCAGGCCACGTTCAAGCCGACGTAGATGTACCAGAGATTCTTGGCGGTTTCGGCGATCCGAGGCGTGAGCTTTTCATCCTTCATCGGCCCCGGCGTTTCCGCCTTGTAGAGCTGCATTCCGCCGACGCCCAGCATCGGCAGCAGCGCCACCGCCAGCACGATGATGCCCATGCCGCCCAGGAAGTTCAGTTGCGCCCGATAGTAAACGATGGCCTTGGGCATGGCATCGAGGCCGGACAGCACGGTGCCGCCGGTGGTGGTCAACCCGGAAACCGTCTCGAACACCGCGTCCACCAGCGGCATATGCGGATGGTCGGACAGCATGAACGGCAACGCGCCGATCAGCGATAGCAGAAACCAGAACGCCACCACCACCACGAAGCCGTCCCGGTTGCGCAGATCGACCTTGAACCGGCGCACCGGCAGCCAGCACAGCAGGCCCAGCGCCAGCATCGCCCCCATCGCTTCCGCGAACGGCACCACCACCGCGTAGCCGTCGTACCACCAGGCGACACCCATCGGCGGCAGCATGGTGACGCTGAACAGGACCATCAATAACCCGACGATATGAAACGCCGTTTTGATCGGTGATCGCCGGTAGGGGGTTGGCCGCTTGTGACCACCGGCGGGGACCGCCCGACTCGCGGGGAGTTCCTCGACGGCTATCGTATCCGGTTTGGGCAAATCGTCTGGCGGGAATTGCCCGGCTTCCAGTTGCCCATCGAAATCAGCGCCTTTCACTTTTCATCTTTCACCTCGCGGTAGGTCCGCTACAAAAAGGCTTTCTACCTATGGAGCCGTAAAGAAAAAGTAAAAATACCGAAGCGCCGTATAAAAAATTCGTAAAAATCGAAGGCGGCGGCATCCGATGCTTGCCGAACGCGCCCTATCGAAGCAGAAAAGCGACTGGCGTTAGCGACGCTAAGACGGGCAGAACCGGTAACCGACGCCGGTTTCGGTCAGAAGGTGGCGGGGCCGGGTCGGGTCGGCTTCCAGCTTCTGGCGGAGATGGCCCATGTGGATGCGCAGGTAGTGGCTGCGCTCCACATAAGCCGGTCCCCAAACTTCTCGCAGCAGTTGGCGATGGGTCAGCACCTTGCCGGGCTTGGTGATCAGGGTGGCGAGCAGTCGAAATTCGATGGGCGTGACGTGGACCGGCTGGCCGTCGCGCGCCACCTGCCGGCACTCCAGGTCCACGCTCACCTCGCCGAAGGTCACGACGGCGGTTCCGCCCGGCTCGCGCGCGTGGCGCCGGCACACCGCCCGCACCCGCGCCAGCAACTCCGCTATCCCGAACGGCTTGATCAGATAATCGTCGGCGCCGGCGTCCAACGCCTCGACCTTGTCGTATTCCTCGACCCGGGCCGACAACACCAGCACGGGCACACCGCTCCAGGCGCGGACATCACGGATGAAGTCCACGCCGTCGCCGTCCGGCAGACCGAGATCGAGAATGATCAAATCCGGCTTGCGGGTGCCGGCTTCCGACAAACCGCGCCGCAAGGTGTCCGCTTCATGTATCCGATAACCCTCGCCTTCCAGTGCAGCGCGCACGAAGCGGCGGATGGCCTGTTCGTCCTCGACGATCAAAACGGTCAGAGAAGGTTCAGTGGTGGCGATCATGTCGGTTCCGGATCGGGTTCGTCAGGGTTGCAAGCGACGCCGGTTATTTTGCCGCAAGCGCGTTCCCCTGCTTGGTTTTGTCTCAGGGCCACCCCCTATTTCGTAGCAGAGAAGTTGCGAAAAAAACAGAAGTGCGCGGGCGCTCAAATCTCGACCAGTGTACCCAGTTCGACCACGCGATTGGCGGGAATCTGGAAGAAATCGGAGGCGCTCTGGGCGTTGCGCAGCATCCAGATAAAGTAAAACTCGCGCCACAACATCATCGGCGGCGTCATCTTGGGCACCACCACTTCCCGGCTGACGAAAAACGAGGTTTTGTTGAGATCGATTTCAAGACCTTTTTGGCCGCACCCCTCCAGCGCCTCCGGCAGATTCGGCTGCTCCATGAAGCCATAGCGCACGAACACCCGGTAGAAGGTGTGGCCGAGATCGACGATTTCGAGCCGGTCGGCGTCCTCGACGTAGGGCACTTCGGCGGTTTGGACGGTCACCAGGATGTTGCGGGCGTGCAGCACTTCGTTATGCTTGATGTTGTGCAGCAGCCCGGAGGGGGCGCCCTCGGGCCGGCTGGTCAGATAGACGGCGGTGCTGCTGACCCGCTTCAAGGCCGCGTTTTCGATGGAGCGAATGAACTGGACCAGGGGCATGGTCAGGTTGCCCATCTCCTGGAACAGCAGTTGCCGGCCCCGCCGCCAGGTGGTCAGCGTGGTGAAGGACGCCACGGCGATGACGACCGGGAACCAGCCGCCTTGCAGCAGCTTAATGGCGTTGGCGGAGAAGAAGGCGATGTCGATCAGCAACAGGGCGCCGAGCAGCGGGAGCGCCAGCCACGGGCTCCAGCGCCAGGCGAGAATCGCCACGAACGCCACCAGGATGGTATCGATCATCATCGTGCCGGTCACCGCGATGCCGTAGGCCGCCGCCAGATTGCTGGAGGTCTGGAAGTGCAGCACCAGGGCGATGACCGCGATGTAGAGCGTCCAGTTGGTCAGCGGCACGTAGATCTGACCCTGCTCCATGTGCGAGGTGTGAACGATCCGCATCCGGGGCAGGTAGCCGAGTTGCACCGCCTGTCGGGCGACCGAGAATGCGCCCGAAATCACCGCCTGCGAAGCGATCACCGTCGCCGCCGTGGCCAGCAGCACCATCGGGATCAGCGCCCAGCCGGGCGCCAGCAGGTAGAAGGGATTCTGGATCGCCTCGGGATTCTTGAGCAGCAGCGCGCCCTGGCCGTAGTAGTTCAGGACCAGCGCCGGCAGCACGAAGCCGAACCAGGAGACGCGAATCGGGAATTTGCCGAAATGCCCCATGTCGGTGTACAGCGCCTCGCCGCCGGTTACCGACAGGACGATCGCGCCCAGCGCGAGGAAGCTTTCCCAGGGATGACGAAAGAGAAACTCGATGGCATGGATCGGATTGAGCGCCACCAGCACCGCCGGCGCGTCCAGGATGTTGATCACGCCGAGAAGCGCCAGCACGCCGAACCAGGCGCACATGACCGGGCCGAAAAAACGGCCGACCGCGCCGGTGCCGTGCTTTTGGATCGCAAACAGGACGGTCAGGACAATCGCGGCAATCGGTACGATGTAGTCTTTCAGCCCCGGCGCCACCACGTTCAGTCCCTCGACCGCACTGAGCACCGAGATGGCCGGTGTAATCATGCTGTCGCCGTAGAACAACGCGGCAGCGAAGATGCCGAGCATGGTCACAAACCAGGTGGCGTGCGAGTTTTTGGTCAGCTCCGTCACACGGGCGAGCAGAGCCAAACTGCCGCCTTCGCCGTGATTGTCGGCGCGCATGATGATGGCGACGTATTTCAAGGTCACCAGCGCCATAATGGTCCAGAAGACCAGCGATAACACACCGAGGATGCTCTCGGGCTCCACCGCGATGGGGTGATGCCCGGCGAAGGTTTCCTTGAGGGCGTAAAGGGGGCTGGTGCCGATGTCGCCGAAGACGACCCCGATGGCGCCGACGATCAGCGCCGACGAACCGCTCTTCTGTCCGTGAGTAGACATTTTTTTATCCTCTTGTTTTATAGTTTTTTTGCGATAAGCAAGCTTTCACCGCCGACGTCAGGCGCGCTGGCCGGCGGTGGGCGCCGCCTGGAATTCCCGCAGGTATTGCTCCAGGCTGCTGGTCGTCCCGCAAACGAACAAGGTGTCGTCTGGAGACACCTCGAAAGCGCCGTCGAATTTGACGAACACGGTCCGCTCCCGCTCGACCGCGACCACCGCCGCGCCGGTCCGCTCCCGCACCTGCGCGCGCCAGGGATGCTGGCCCGCCAGCGCCCCCGCAGTCATCCGGACGAACTTGAGGCGCTGCTCAACCGCGACTGCGTGGTCGCCGAGCAGGTGGTAGGCGAGAATTTGCCCGGCCACCTGACCCACCGACAGGGCGAAATCGGCGCCCGACTGGTACAGCCGGGCCACGTTCGGCGCCCGGTTGACCCGGACGATGAGCGGGACTTCCGGCGCGTAATCGCGGACCACCGCCGTGGCGAACACTCCTTCACTGTCGTTGCTCAGGGCGAGCACCACCGCGCTCGCCGCACGCACGTTGGCCCGGTCCAACGTCGCGTGCTCCAGCACGTTGCCGACGATGTCTACGCCCGGCGCGAGTTCCTGGTCGATCACTGCGGTGAGTTCCTTGGCGTCGCGCAGCATCTCGACCACCTTGCCGCCGACGGTGCCGTAGCCAGCCACCACGATGGGGCCAGTGCGGCGGATCGGTGCGGCCAGATGCTCGACCTGGGCCAGATTGGCGTGGGCGCCGACCACGACCAGGATCGCGCCGGGCTCGATGCAGGTGTCTAGCCCCTTGGGGACGGCGAATTGCCCGCCGCGCCACTGGCCGATCACAGTCACGCCGTGGCGCTCGCGCAGGTGCAGATCGCCGAGCCGCTGCCCGGCCAGCGGGCTGCCGGCCCGCACCCGGAATTCGGCCAGGCCGACCTGCTCGCTGAGCAGGTGCAGCCCCTCCGCCGGCGGGCTGATCCGGGTGCTGGCCCGCGCCGCCAGCGCCGCGCCCAGGACGTGGGTTGGCGTGTAGACGGCGGACGCCCCAACCTTGATCATCGGCGCCCGGTGCAACGGGTCGTCCGCCAGGGCGTAAATCGGTCCCTCGAAACCCTGCTCGCGGGCGATCAGGATGCAGATGGCGTTGGCGTGGTCGTCGGCGTTGGCCACCACCGCCCGCGCCTGATTGACGCCAGCCAGCACGCCCGGGTCTTCGTCCAGCTTGCCGAACACCACCGGGTAGTCACGATCACGCAGGTTGCGGGCCAGCGCCATGTCCTCTTCGAAGATGACGAACGCGGAGCCGGCCTGCTGGAATTCCTCCAGCAGCGAGTCGATGGCGGGGCCGTAGCCGTAGAACAGCACCCGTTCGGCCATCGGCGGCAGAGCGTGCGGCAGCCGCATCTCGAACCGCTCTTCGATGTATGGCAGCACGTAGATGGGAAACACCAGCACCAGGAAGAACATGCCGGCGAACTGGGTGAAGATGACCAGCAGGATCATGACCGGGTGCTTCCAGGGGGCGTAGGCGCCATAGCCGGTGGTGGTCAGGGTCTCGGAGGCCCATTCCAGGCTGGACCAGAAATCGGCTGGCTTCCCCTCTAAGTAGTCGGAGCCGAGCATGTAAAGAACCGCGAAGAACAGCAAGGCCGCCGGCATGCTGGCGAGCAGCAGGATCAAACGCCGGGTCGAGCGTTGAAATCGTTGGGGCATGGTCGGTTTATTGAAATTGGATGTCGATCCACAGAAAGTCCATCAAATCTCAAGCACCATAAAAAAACCGTAAAAATAGCGAACTGCAATGTAAAAAATTTGTAAAGATGGGCCGAGAGCGGAGCGACAGCTTATTCAGCGCCGGTCGGGGCGCAGTTCGGGCGTGGCGCCGGCGGCGATTCCGGATCGGGTTCATCATCGGTTTCGAGCGGTGGCGGCGTTTCCAGCGGCAGGGTAAAGCTAAAGCGAGCGCCGCCGGTCACCCGGTTTTCGGCTCGAATTTGCCCGCCGTGGGCTTCGATGATTGCCCGGCAAATCGCCAGCCCGAGACCGACGCCCGGCACCGCTGATTCGGCATGGCCACGAGTAAATTTTTCAAATAAAACGTGCTCGTGGCCGGCCGGCAAACCCGAGCCTTCGTCCCAGACCTCCACGTTCAGCCAGTCCGTGCTGGTGGCGGCGGTCACCCCGATCACGGTGCCGGGCGGCGTGTACTTGGCAGCGTTCTCCAACAGGTTGACCAGCACCCGCTCGATCAGTACCGCGTCGCAGTTGATCAACGGCAGTTCCGGGCCGAGCGCTAACCGCAGCGGATGCTCGCGCAGCGGTTGTTCCAGCATCCGCACGGCCGAGCCGACCAGTTCTTCGAGCGACTGCCAGTCCTTGCGCAAGCGGACGCCGCCGGCCTGCAACTTGGCCATGTCCAGCAGGTTATCGGCCAGGAGCGCCATCCGCACCGCCTGTTGGCGGATCGCCATCAGTGATTCCTGGTGGGGGGATTCCTCGGCGGTCAACTCCAGCGCCAGCGTTTCCGCCAGCCCGATCAGCGCGGTCAGCGGCGTGCGCAGATCGTGGGACAGCGCCGCCAACAGGGAATTGCGCTCGCGTTCCGCTTCCATCTTCACCAGCGTGTCGCGGGCGACCGTGGCGAAATGGACCCGCTCCAGGGCGATGGCGATCAGCGCGGCGAAGGTGTCCAGCAGCCGCCGCTGTTCCGGGATCAGCAGCAAGCGTCGTTGCTCGGGTGCCACGGCCAATACGCCCCGGGTGCGCAGCGGGGCCTTGAGCGGCAGGTACAACAGCGACGCGGCCGGCAGGGTATCGGTGCCGAGGCCGGCCGGGTCGTTGCGGTCGAAACACCACTGCGCGATGGCGAGGTCCACTTTCGGTTTGCCGGCCCGCACCGGCGGCGGTTGCAACCGGTCGCGGTCGTCCGGCAGCAGCAACCGCGCCTTGACCCGGAAGCTGGCCTCGACGCAGCGCTCGCTGATTTCGATCACCTGCTCGACCGCCAGCGCCCCGGACAGTTCGCGCGACATTTCGTAAAGATAGCGGGCGCGCGCTTCGCGAGCGCGAGCGACTTGGGCCTGATAGCGGAACCGGGCCGTGAGTTGACCGACGACCAGTCCGACGATCAGCATCACCGCGAAGGTTAGCAGATATTGCCAGTCGTGGATCTTGAACGAGAAGCGCGGTGGCACGAACAAGACATCGAACGCCGCCACGTTGACGACCGCCGCGAGCACCGCCGGGCCGCGCCCGTATCGCACCGCCACACCGACCACCGCCAGCAAAAACAGCATGACGATGTTGGCTGAGTCAAAATGAGGCAGCAGCGGGGTGGTCGCCAGCGCGGTCCCCAGGCAAATCAGCAAAGCCGCTCCATAGCTTTGCGCCGCGGCCGGCAACACGGTCCGCTCTTCGTCGCTGACCTCGGCGGTCGGGCCGATGGGGCGCCGGGGCGAGTTGTCCTGCGCCAGCGCCAGCAGATCGAGATCGGGAGCCAGCCGGGCCAATCGTTCGGCGAGAGGGCTCCGCAGCCAAGACCAACGACCCCGCCGGCCACGGCCGGCCACCACCCAGCCCAAACCATGTTGACGCGCGTATTCGACGATGGCTTGGGCGATATCGACGGCCGCCAGGGTGGCGGTTTGGGCGCCGAGATCCTGGGCCAGTTTGAGCGTGTTCAAGATCGCCCGGCGGCGGGCTTCCGGCAGGCGTTGCAGCGCCGGCGTTTCCACGTACAGGGCGTGCCATTCGCCATCCAGTTTGCCGGCCAGCCGGCTGGCGGCGCGCACCAGCGCATCCGCCTCGGCGCCGGGGCCGACGCACACCAGCAGCGCCTCGCGCAGGGGTGGCGGTATGCCGCCGTCCCGCTGCTGGTAGCTCTGCATCTCGTCGTCCACCCGGTCGGCGGTGCGCCGCAGCGCCAGCTCGCGCAGGGCGATCAGGTTGCCCTTGCGGAAGAAATTTTGAATGGCGCGTTCGGCCTGATCCGGCAGGTAGACCTTGCCTTCCCTGAGCCGTTCCAGCAGCTCGTCGGGCGGCAGATCGACCAGCACCACCTCGTCGGCTTGGTCGAAAACGCGGTCAGTGACCGTCTCCCAGACCCGGATGCCGGTGATGCCGCCGACCACGTCGTTGAGGCTTTCCAGGTGTTGGACGTTGACCGTGGTCAGGACGTCGATGCCCGCTTCGAGCAGTTCCTCGACATCCTGCCAGCGCTTCGGATGGCGGCAGCCGGGCGCGTTGCTGTGCGCCAGCTCGTCGACCAGGATCAGCGCCGGCCGTCGCGCCAGGGCGCCGTCGAGATCGAATTCCCGCAGCACCCGATCCCGATGAGGCGCCTCTTTCAGCGGCAGTTGTTCGAGGCCCTCCAGCAACGCGGCGGTTTCTTTTCGACCGTGGGTTTCGACCAATCCGACCACGACATCCAAGCCTTGCTCGCGCAACTGGCGGGCGGCCAGCAGCATGGCGTAGGTCTTGCCGACGCCCGCCGACGCGCCGAAAAAGATCTTCAGCTTGCCGCGCCGGGCGCGCGCTTCCTCCTGCTTGAGGCGGTCGAGCAACTGGTCGGGGTCGGGGCGAGTGCCATCAGCCATTGTGGATTTCGCTTCGCTTCTCGTATCTACGTCTCGCCAGCTAAGGACAACACCGCGTCCCGGTTTGGCCCGTTCAGCCGGAAACCGGCTGTCTGCAAATCGTCGATTGGCGGCATCGCGCTCGTTTGGTGGAGGTATCGGAGCGGAGAGATAACGCTAACACCGGCCACGATTGGGGGCAAACGCCGTCACCGATCCTACCCGATAGAACGGCGGGCAAGAACTTGTCCTCGTTTCGGGAAAGACCGGCCATCTACTCATCGCTGGGCGGCGCTTCCGGTTATGGCGTGTCCATGGAGGAAGGCTCAGCCAGCGTTTGCTTCCCCGATGCGGCTTGGCTAAGATTAGCCAAACAAAGCTTCCGAGGTATACCAATGCAAGTCAATATGTTGGAGGCCAAGAACCGGCTGTCCAGTCTGATCGTGGCGGCGGAACAGGGCGAGGAGGTGTTGATCGCCCGCAACGGTTTGCCCGTCGCCCGGATCGTCCCCTACGTCTCCCCAAAAGTGAACCCCCCCGGCGCCTGGAAGGGCCTGGTCCCCTATTCGACCGACTGGCGGTCCGCCGAGACCGATCGGGAGATCGAACGGCTCTTCCACGGCGAAGACGATGCGCCTGCTGCTTGATACCTGCATCCTTTATGACTGGATGATGGGCGCCATGACCGATACCGAGGCCGTTCGCTCGATCCAGCAGGCCGGCGCTTGGGTCAGCGCGGTCTCGATCTGGGAGATGGCCATCAAGCATGGCCTGGGCAAGCTGCCGCTCCCCTCCCGTCAGATCGTCGCCGAGGTCGGAGCGCAGGGATTCGGCTGGCTCAGCATCACGCTGGGCCATGCCCAAGCGGTACTCGATCTGGCCGCTCACCATAAAGATCCCTTTGATCGGTTGCTGATCGCTCAGGCCCAATGCGAGGGTATGCGTATCGTCACCTATGATCGGTTGTTCCAAGACTACCTGCCGGATACGCTTCTGGTGCGCGCCGGTTGATCGGGTGATCCATTCCCGGCCAAGTTCGCCTTGCAAGCAGCTTCGGCAGGCGCCCCGATATCCCCCAGCAGGGCGGCAAATTGCGCCTGCGACAGCCCGGCGCGTTGCCGGGCAGCGATGATTGGCGAGTACACCACCGTCCCCAGACGGGCGTTCATCTGGCGGATCGATTCCAGTAACTTCTCGCCCGGTTCCCGACCGGTCATGCACTCATCAGCCGTCGGGTTTGCCATTCACGGCTTGGCCGCTTTTTCAGGAGGTTCCCGCCAAACTCTGAGCAGGATTTGGGTCCGATCCCACCAAGTCATTTGCTTGTTCGCCAAGGCTTCCATGAAATCCGAAAGCACCTTGGAGTTGGCGATCGCGTAGTTGACCAGCAGTGAGCTGGGAATGAGCACGACGCAAAAAATCAGGAACTTGACCCAGCCTGGCTGATTGGTTTCGTCGAAGAGGTTCATCCCCAGAAAACCGGTCGCGACGGTCGCCACCAGCCCCAGTGTGGTCACCACCGTCAGGCGCATCACGGTGTTCGCCTGCCGCCGCTGACTGTCGCTGTCCAAAAAATGATTCATCTCTTTGACCGACGTACTGACATCCTGATAAATCCGGTCGGTGCCGAGATGGCCGGTCAGCAGTCGGAACAAATCCCGAATCTGGGCTTGGTCGGAGACTTCGTGAAACCAGTAGCGCTCGGTGAAGCGCAGGAACGTGGCCATGATCCGGCGGATTTCGCGCTTGAAGGCCCGAACCGAATCCAGGTCGCGGATATCGAGCTGGCTGATCGCCACCACCAGCCATTCTGAAAACAGCATCAGGGCCGCTTTCTGGAAGTGGGCGATCAGGTTGACGATGAAATACTGATGGCGGAACTGGCCCAGCAAGCCGGTTTCGGAATCGACGAAAAAGGGTTGGCTGGCTTTACCGACCACCACGAAGGCTTGACCGCAGCACAGGTAGCGACTGGACAGGGCCGGGTTGTCCGGGTCCCAGAACTTGTCGTAGCAGTAACGATCCTCGAAGTGAGCCAACTCCTTGGTGGAGTACGGCAGGGTGTCGGACGATCCGGCTTTGGTCACCAACGCCAGCCGGGCGAAGTCGCCGCGCGTCAGGCTTTGCGGATCGCTAAAGCTCAGATAGGCCAGCAGCGGCATGCGATGGTATTCGATCTGCCGATAGCGGATCGCAGCCTCGCGGTCGGAATGGTAGAGGGCCAACGGCCGCAGCAGGTACTCCCAATGGGCGGAGACGTTTGGGGAGCGGTGCTCGCAGGTGAAGTGGAGATATTTGTCCCGATCCTCGTAGTCGGATGCCGCCAGCGTCTCGCCCGTCGCCGACAGCCACTCCACCCGATACGGGCATTGCCCGCCTTGGCCGTTGGGTTCCCAAAACCCTGGATAGGCCCGACCGACCTTGAACAGGACGTCCTCGACCAGCAACAGGGGGAGGTCGTTGGCAAAGAATTCCACCGCCAGGATGATGATGTCGATGTCGTAGAAGAAATAAAGATCAATATGAGCGATCTGGAACAGCAACGGCGGCGTTTGTCGGTCGAGCACGACCCGCATCCGAGCGATATCGCCGCGACGGAATACCCGGATCGGGGATTTGCCGTAGCCGACCTGGCCTTCGCGGCCCGCACTCTCGCCATACAGGAAACGCTGCACGTAAGGCAGGAAGGTGATGAATTCCTTGTAGTGCCGCTCCTGGAAATTCTTGGGATCGCCGAATTCGTCCACGACTTCCCGCCAAGGACAACCTTCCCCCAGTGCCTCCAGCGGTTCCCAGTAGTTCGGGACATGCGCTCCTTCCGCTTGGCCCGGCATCACCCGCAACGGCCACAGCAGGGTTTGGCGAAAATGCCGGACGAGCGGCAAGGGCAATCCCGGTGATGCCGGGAGGCTGGCAGCGCCGGCTGCTGCTCCCTGGGCGGGTTCGATCAGCGCGTTCATGGTTGTTTTTCAGAATGAAATCTGTCGAGCGCAAGGTTGAGTTCCAACACGTTGACGCACGGTTCGCCGAATATTCCCCACTGGCGATCCTCGGTCTGCTCGGCCACCAAGTTTCGCACGGTTTCGGGCGACAGTCCGCGCGACCGCGCGACCCGCGCGACCTGATACTCGGCGGCGGCCGGGCTGATGTGCGGGTCGAGGCCGCTGGCCGAAGTCGTGACTAAATCCACCGGCACCGCTTGGCTGTTCCCCGGATCGGCCGCGCGCAGCGCCTTGACGCGGCTCTCCACCGCCTCTTTCAAAGCGGGGTTGAGCGGACCGAGATTGGAGCCGCCGGACGCGGCAGCGTTGTAGGGCTGCGGCGCGGTAGCGGACGGGCGGCCCCAGAAATATTTGGGATCGGTGAAATGCTGGCCGATCAGCCGGGAGCCGACCGGCTTGCCGTCGCGCCCGATCAAGCTACCGGCGGCTTGCGTCGGAAACAAGGCTTGCCCGATCCCCGTCACCAGCAGCGGATAAATCAGCCCGGTGATGATAGTTAGCAGGACGAATAACGTCAGGGCGGGACGAATGAGGGTTTTCATGGTGCATTTCTCCTGTGAGTGCTTATGCCCAGCCCGCCAGCGAAATGAGCAGATCGATCAGCTTGATGCCGACGAACGGCACGATCACGCCGCCCAGCCCGTAGATCAGCAGATTGCGCTGCAGCAGCACCGCCGCGCCGAGCGGCCGGTATCTGACGCCCTTCAGCGCCAGCGGGATGAGGAAAATGATGATCAGGGCATTGAAAATGACCGCCGACAGGATCGCCGAGGCCGGGCTGGCGAGTCCCATGACGTTGAGCGCCGCGAGCTGCGGATAGGTGGTGACGAAAGCCGCCGGGACGATGGCGAAATACTTGGCGATATCGTTGGCGACGCTGAAGGTGGTGAGCGAGCCGCGCGTCATCAGCATCTGCTTGCCGGTTTCGACAATTTCGATCAGCTTGGTCGGGTTGGAGTCCAAATCCACCATGTTGCCGGCCTCCTTGGCCGCCTGGGTGCCGCTGTTCATCGCCACTGCCACGTCGGCTTGCGCCAGCGCGGGCGCGTCGTTGGTGCCGTCGCCGGTCATCGCCACCAGCCGGCCCTCGGCCTGATGCTGGCGAATCAGGGCCAGCTTCGCTTCCGGCGTGGCTTCGGCCAGGAAATCGTCCACCCCCGCCTCGGCGGCGATGGCGGCGGCGGTCAGCCGGTTATCGCCGGTGATCATCACGGTCTTGATGCCCATGCGGCGCAATTCGGCGAAACGCTCCTTGATGCCGCCCTTGACGATGTCCTTGAGTTCGATCACGCCGAGCACCCTGGCCCCGTCGGCGACCACCAGCGGCGTGCTGCCCCGGCTGGCCACCTCGTGCACGGTGTGGGTAACCGGACTCGGGAAACCGCCACCGAGCGCTTCAACGTGCATGCGAATAGCGTCCGCCGAACCCTTGCGAATCTGTCGGCTATCCAGGTTCACGCCGCTCATCCGGGTCTGGGCCGAAAAATGGATGAAGGTGGCGCCGAGGGCGTGAATATCCCGCTCGCGCAGGTTGAAGCGCTGCTTGGCGAGCACCACGATGCTGCGTCCCTCTGGCGTTTCGTCGGCCAAGGACGCCAGTTGCGCGGCATCGGCCAAGTGGTGCTCCGTCATGCCGGGGGCCGGCAGAAACGCCGCCGCCTGCCGGTTGCCGAGGGTGATGGTGCCGGTTTTGTCGAGCAGTAACACGTCCACGTCGCCCGCCGCTTCCACCGCCCGGCCCGAGGTGGCGATCACGTTGGCCTGCATCATCCGGCTCATGCCGGCCACGCCGATGGCCGACAACAATCCGGCGATGGTGGTCGGAATCAGGCAGACCAGCAGGGCGACGAGCACGGTGATCGAGACCGGAGAGCCCGTCCGCGCCATCTCCACGCTGAAGATAGAAAATGGCAGCAAGGTCACCGTCACGCCGAGGAAGATGATAGTCAGCGCCACCAGCAGGATGGTCAGCGCGATCTCGTTGGGGGTCTTCTGGCGCTTGGCGCCTTCCACCATCGCGATCATGCGGTCGATGAACGCCTCACCGGGATTGACCGACACGCGGACCACCAGCCAGTCGGACAGCACGGTGGTGCCGCCGGTGACGGCGCTGAAATCGCCGCCGGATTCCCGAATCACCGGGGCGGATTCGCCGGTGATGGCGCTTTCGTTGACCGAAGCGACGCCCTCGATCACTTCGCCGTCGGCTGGGATCATGTCGCCGGCTTCCACCAGCACCACGTCGCCGCGTCGCAACTCGACGCCGGCCAGCCATTCCGTTGGAGCGCCGTAGCGCGGCTCCCGCAGTTTCTTGGCCATGACGGTTTGCTTGGCGCCGCGCAGGAACGCCGCCTGCGCCTTGCTGCGACCCTCGGCCAGCGCCTCGGCGAAATTGGCGAACAGCACCGTGAACCATAGCCACAGGGCGACGGCGAGGATGAAGCCGGCGGGCGCCTCGCCTTGGCCGCCGAGCGCCTGCGCCCACAGCACCGTGGTCAACAGGCTGCCGACGTAGACCACGAACATCACCGGGTTGCGCCATTGCAGCCGGGGGTCCAGCTTCTTGAAGGAATCGACGATGGCGGGTTTCACCAGCGTCGGGTCGAACAGGGGAAGGGTTTTACGCGGCATGGGGTTTTTCATCCTCTCTCAAAAATCACGAATCGCTATTCAAAATTCCAAGCCACTCCGGGCGCGACCGATCATTTTTTTTACTGCTGAATTTGCCTTGATATCCAGCAGTTTCATGGTCGGATGTTGCTTGGCGAACACTCTAAAGATTTCGTCCGCAAAAGACTGACCTATCAAAACCACACCTTGGAAGTCAAAAATGACGGTTTCAAATCGATCTATTCTGGCCAAAAGCCGTTTGGCTTGAGAACGAGATATAAGATTTTCATCGCCGTACTGAACCAGCTTTACCGGAACAACTGTTTTCGTGAACCCGTAATCTTCGCCTGAGCTGAATTTATCAAATACTTTTTTTGTAGTTCTTGCCGTATGGTTGTTGAGTAGCATCCATACGGATGTTCCCGATGAAAGTTTTTCTCGCTCGAATATCCAGTCCTCTTCTTCATCAAATTGATGTGAAAAATAAATTCCGCCGGATAAGATATTAAAATCATCAAACATTCGTGATGCGAAAAAGATTCCTTCTCCCGTATGACGACTCGGGTCTGTCGTTAACTTTCCTTTTGCGAGCTCCAGCACAGAGTGGCGTTCATCGATCAAATCTAATGCTTTCTGTATCTTTTTAAATATTCCAATACCATCATCGTGGATGATGATTTCGGTAGTAACTGCTGTCTTATTTAGGTAAACACTAATTTTTTTACCTTCAGAATGATCAATCGCATTATTGAACATTTCCGTAAACCCATAGTGCCATATATCTAAAACATTTTGAGGAATTGTCCCCAATAAGGTTGCAATATCCTCTCTCCAAATCCGATCCTCTTCCAATATCTCCGCAAGCAAGTATATTTTATGAAAAGTGTTCAATGAAACTAATTGGTAGGATCGACTTCTAGTGTTCCCTTTTTGAAGGAGAGCACCTTCGCCAATTAGTTTTTGAAGGTGCTTATTGACAGCTTGGCGCGTGATATTGAATTTTTCGGATGTGATGCTTGCAATATCCGTTGGGTGCTTTTCGACCCGTTCAAGAATGAATCGCCTTACGGCTTCGCTACGCGCCTGTACCTTAGCCATCTGAAATCACCTTTATTGACAATATAGTTAAGTATCATTGTAAACTTTAATAAAAATATTGTCAACTTTATAGGCTCTCCCTCTCCATGAAGGAAAGGGGACGTTGATGATTTCAGCGGCCGGCCCACAGCATGAAATGCTCGACCACCGGCCCCAGGGCCAAGGCGGGAACATAGTTCAGCAGGCCCACCAGCAGCACCGTGCCGATCAGCAGAGTCACGAACAGCGGGCCGTGGGTCGGCAGGGTGCCCGAAGTCGTGGCGAGGCGCTTCTTCGCCGCCAGTGAGCTGGCCATAGCCAGCACCGGCACGATGACCGCCAAGCGGCCGAACCACATGGCGATAGCCAGCATCACGTTGTAGAAGGGCGTGTTGGCGCCGAGGCCGGCGAAGGCGCTGCCATTGTTGTTGCCGGCCGAGGTGAAGGCGTACAGCACTTCCGAAAAACCGTGTGGTCCCGGATTGAAGATGCCCGCTCGGCCGCTGATGGTCATCACGGCAATCGCGGTTCCGCCGAGCACCAGCAGCGGCGTTACCAGAATCGCGATGGCGGTCATTTTCATTTCGTAAGCTTCGATCTTTTTGCCCAGGTATTCGGGTGTGCGGCCGATCATCAGGCCGGCGATGAAGACCGCCATGATGGCGAACACCAACATGCCGTAGAGGCCGGACCCGACGCCGCCGAACACCACTTCGCCGAGCTGCATCAGGACCAGCGGCGCCATTCCGCCGAGCGGGGTGAACGAGTCGTGCATGGCGATAACCGCACCGCAGGAGGCGGCGGTGGTGATGGTGGCGAACAGGCCGGAGTCGGCGATGCCGAAGCGGGTTTCCTTGCCTTCCATGTTGCCGCCCGCCTGGGTCGCGCTGGCGGTCTGATCGACACCGGCGGCGGCGAACAGCGGATTGCCCTGTTGCTCGAAGGTGATCGTCGCGACGGCCGCCACCACAAAAAGAACCGTCATCGCAGCCAGCACCGCCCAGCCTTGGCGGGTGTCGCCCACCATGCGGCCGAAGGTGTAGCACAGCGCGCCCGGAATCAGGAAAATCGCCAGCATCTGGAAGAAGTTGGTCAACGGCGTCGGATTTTCAAAGGGATGCGCCGAGTTGGCGTTGAAGAAGCCGCCGCCGTTGGTGCCCAGCATCTTGATCGCTTCTTGCGAGGCGACCGGTCCCATGGCCAGCGTTTGCGTGGCGTGTTCCAGCGTGGTTGCGTCCTGATAGGCGGTGAAATTCTGAATCGCGCCCTGGCTGACCAGAAAGACCGCGAATACCAGCGATAGCGGCAACAGCACGTAGAGCGTGATTCGTGTCAGATCGACCCAAGCGTTGCCGATGTCTTGGGCCGTGTGGCGGGCAAAACCGCGAATCAGGGCGATGACGACGACGATACCGGTCGCCGCCGACAGGAAATTTTGCACGGTCAGGGCGAGCATCTGAGTCAGATAGCTCATCGTCGTTTCGCCGCCATAACCTTGCCAGTTGGTGTTGGTGACGAAACTGACGGCGGTGTTGAACGCCGAATCGGGGCTGACGCCGGTCATCTGTTGCGGATTGAGCGGCAGCCAGAACTGGAGCCGTTGCAGGGCGTAGACGGCGAACACGCCCAGCGTGTTGAACAGCAAGAGAGCGAGCGCGTAGTGCAACCAGCCCATCTCCTTGCTCTTGCGGACACCACAAATGCGATAGATCACCGCTTCGATGGGACCCCCGATCCGTAATGCCCGCGAGCGCCCCTCCATCACATCCGCGATGTAAATGCCGAGTGGCTTGACCAGCGCCAGGAGAACGAGCAGATACAGCCCGAGCAGCAACCAAGCGTGTGGGGTCATCATAAATCCTCCGCCATGAGGAGAGCGGCGATGAGATAGATCAGCAGCCCGACCGAGACGAGGCCGCCGAGAACGTAGAGCCAGGTCATGGCGTACCTCCCAGTTTGGCGCAGCCGACCGCGAGGCCGGCGGCCAGCATGAAAAATACAGATATTCCAGCGAGATAGATGAGATCCATACAGCACCTCGGTGCGTAAGAATGATGCGATGGAGCATACCTACTGTTATGTAGAGACGGGATAAAAAGGGGTTGGCGTTGTGTAAAAATGGCGTAAACGCATCGTAGCGAAGTAGCGGGAATGCTGAGGGCAACCCTGCTAGACTCCAAAATAAATAGCCCTCTGGAAAGCAGTGATGGTAGTGGTTCACATTCGGGCGCTAACGCCTGGGGCGGTTGGTCCGCAAAATCCTCTCGTTTTCAAAATGTCCCCACATACATGAACTCGTCATTAGTCTTTTTCTGCATTGCGATCACTTGGAGCGCTCAAACAAGCTAAATTGAGCCACTACCAAGTTTTTAGGACTACCATAAATTTTTGCTGGAGGAATCCATTAGATGCATCAGGAATCTGCAGGCTCCACGGCTGGCATGGTCCCCGAACCCCATCGTTTTCCCTGTGCGCGATGCGGCGCTTCTCTCGAATACGCGCCCGGCGTTGAGGTTTTGCGCTGCGGTCACTGCGGTTACGAGAATCCTATCATCGCCGCTGACACGCCGCTGGTGGAACAGGATTTCCGGCAGACGTTGCGTGAACTGAAAAACTCCGTCGCTACCCGTGAAAGTATCACTATTCACTGCGAATCTTGCGGAGCCTCCTACAGTTTCGTCGCCGCGACCCACGCCGGAGAGTGTTCGTTTTGCGGCTCGCCGGTGGTGGCGAAAACTGAACAACACCGCGAGTTGTCGCCCCAAGCGCTACTCCCGTTCAAAATCACCCGCGATCAGGCCCGATCCATGTTCCGTAGATGGCTTGGCGGCCTTTGGTTCGCGCCCGGCAAGCTCAAGGATTATGCTCGCAATGACGCCCGTTTGACCGGCATGTATGTTCCCTACTGGACGTATGACGCCGCGACCGCTACGCATTACCAGGGAGAACGAGGCGACAATTATCAAGCCCAGGAAACCTACCAGACGACGGAAAATGGCAGGGCCGTCACTCGCACCCGCATCGTCACTAAAATTCGCTGGCGGTCGGTGTCTGGACGTGTTTCCCGGTTCTTCGATGACGTATTGGTGCTGGCTAGCCCCTCATTGCCCCGGGAGATCACGGAGCGGCTGGAACCGTGGGATTTAGTGAATTTAGTACCCTATCAAGAAGCGTATCTCAGCGGTTTTCAAAGCGAAATGTATCAGGTCAATCTGGACCAGGGATTTGAACGCGCTCAGGAAATCATGGCGGTTACGATCCACCGCGACATCGAACGCGATATCGGCGGTGATCATCAGCGCATCCATGGGATGGATACTCATTATGGCGAAATCAGTTTCAAGCACATTTTGTTGCCGGTCTGGATGTCAGCATTCCGCTTTCGGGACAAGACTTACCGATTTGTGGTCAATGGTCGCACCGGCGAAGTGCAGGGTGAGCGGCCTTACAGCCCATGGAAGATTGCCTTCGCTATTTTGTTGGCGGCGTTGGTCATCGGCGGCGGCCTTGTGGTCTGGCAGAACTATCAGACCCATCAGCAACATCGGCCTGATCAATATCACCAGCCTTATCGAGACAAGCCGTCTTATCAGCAACATCGGCCTGGTCAAGATCCATACCATCAGCCTCATCGGTACAAGCAGACTGATCAGCAAAATCGGCTCCAGCAATAGAGATTGGACCCGAAGCGGGAAACTACGCCTCGAAAAAATCCAAACCCGCAGCGTGACGGCCAGGGCCGCTCGCCAACACTGTCCCCATCAGGTGGTCATTACACTATTTGAATCAATAAGATCACAAATAGGATGACTAGGCCGACCGGAATCAGCACCGCTGGCCAGTCCTTTTTTGCGGTCTTACTGCGTTCCATTGCTGCCTTGACGCCCGGCCGAAACCAAAGAATCACCAATAACGCGGCTACACCGCCCAATAGAATTTCCCACCACGCTGCAGTTTCCATTATTGCCTCCAGTTTTCATGAATTTCACACAACTTATACTGTGTGTCCGCTTCAATAAAACCATCTCTTACAAGCCAAAATCGCGATAAACGGGCTATATCGGAGCACAATCACTCGCCGAGGATTATCCGATGAGCACTCTCCAAACTTTCGATCTGCAAAAAACCGTTTGCGTCAATCCGGCCACCGGCGACATTGTCGGTTATTCGCAGATGAATACACCTGAAGAAGCCCGCGAGGCTGTCCGCCGCGCCCGCGCCGTACAGCCTGCCTGGGCGGCGCTGCCATTGGAGGAGCGAGTACGCTATATATTGCGCCTGCGCGATTATCTGGTCGATCACGTCGATGATGTCAGCGACACTATTGCCAAGGATGTCGGCAAAACCCGGGTCGAGGCGTTAGCGACCGAAGTACTGCCCAGTGCCATGGCGACCGATTACTACGCCAGAAACGCTCGGCGTTTCCTTCAGCCGCGCCAGGTGCGCGCCGGTTCACTGCTGTTTCTGAATAAGCGCAGCCGCATTTTTCGTATCCCCTTCGGCGTCATCGGCATCATCGCTCCCTGGAATTACCCGCTCGGCATCCCAATGCACGAGATTGTCCCAGCGCTGCTGGCAGGCAATACGGTGATCTTCAAGACCGCCCCGGAAACCCAGATGGTTGGGCGCAAGATCGAGGAGATGATCCAGGCTGCCGGACTACCCACTGATGTCTTTACCCATCTCAACCTCCCTGGTGTCATGATCGGCCAGATTCTGTTGGAGCCTGATCACCCGGTGGACAAGCTGTTTTTTACCGGCTCGGTCCCGGTCGGTAAAGCGCTGATGGCCAAGGCCGCTGAAAGCCTGACTCCGGTTTCCCTGGAACTGGGTGGCAACGACCCTATGCTGGTTTGTCCTGACGCGCATCTGGAGCGGGCGGTTAATGGTGCGATCTGGGCTGGCTTGCAGAACAGTGGACAGTCTTGCGGCGGGGTCGAGCGTGTCTACGTCCATCAGGATGTGTACGAACCGTTTACTCAGTTGCTACGGCAGCGGGTGGAGGCGCTGCGCCAGGGGCCGAATACCCATCACAATGTTGATATCGGGGCGATGTGTACCGAACGTCAAATCAAGACCATTCAGCGGCAGGTTGATGACGCACTGGCTAAGGGCGCCACTATTTTCGCGCAAGTTCTGATCGATCCGGCGCATGCTCACGCCAATTTCTATCCGGTCACGGTGCTTACGAATGTCGATCACACCATGGAGTTGATGCGCGAAGAGACTTTTGGGCCAGTGCTGGGTGTGATGAAGGTACAGGATATGGACCTGGCGATTGAATTGGCCAACGATTCCAGCCTCGGCCTAACCGGATCGGTGTGGTCGCGCAATACCTGCGCAGCAGTGGCGCTAGGTCGGCGTATCCATGCCGGCGTTATCACTATCAATGACCATTTGCTGACCCATGGCATGGCCGAGACGCCTTGGGGCGGGGTCAAGGAATCCGGCATTGGCCGCAGTCACGGTGAACTGGGTTTTGATGAGATGACCCAGCCGCAGGTAGTGACGACCGAACTGCTGCATTTCGCTAAGCGCAATCTGTTCTGGCACCCCTATGATGAGCAGCTTTACGAGGGTCTGAAGGGCGCATTGCACCTCCTGCATGGCCGTGAGTTCGGCCTACGCTTAAGTGGACTGCTGCGCTTCGTGGGATTAATTCCGCGCATGTTTAAAAATTGAATTAGCAGGCTGATTCTGGAGTGAATTTTGACGGAAGTCGCTTGCGTTCACACGCTACAATAGGCGTAGTTCACATCCAACCGCTGCCGCTATCCTTATGAACCCCGATCTTCGCCCGCCTGCTGAATTACCAGCCAACCCTCACCAGTTCGATGACGCCGAAATCGCCGCCGTCTATAAAGCTATCGCGCTGCGCCGTGACATTCGCCACTTCCGGCCCGGCAACGTGCCGGAAGCTCAGCTAACCCGGTTACTGGCGGCGGCTCATCAAGCGCCGAGCGTGGGTTTCATGCAACCTTGGCGCTTTATCCGCATCACTGATCCGGCCTTGCGGAGTGCGATTCATGCCCTGGTCGAGACGGAGCGTCGCCACACCGCCAGGGCTCTGGGTCAGCGGGATGATGAGTTCATGCGGTTGAAGGTAGAGGGCGTGCTGGAGTGTGCAGAGTTATTAGTGGCAGCGCTGATGGATGGTCGCGAACGGCATGTGTTTGGGCGGCGCACTCTGCCGGAGATGGATTTGGCCTCGGTGGCTTGCGCCATTCAAAACCTGTGGCTGGCCGCCCGTGCTGAAGGGATGGGATTGGGCTGGGTATCGCTGTTCGATCCCGAAGCCCTGGCCGGATTGTTGGGGATGCCGCCCGGCGCCCGGCCGGTCGCGGTGTTATGCCTGGGTCCAGCCGAGCGCTTTTATGAGAAGCCGATGTTGGAGCTGTCAGGCTGGGCTGAACGCCAGCCCCTGCATACTCTGGTCGCGGAAAATGGCTGGCCGGGTTGAGTGCGCGCCTCACTCCAGTTCGCCAGGGAAATTCTTCTTGTACGACCAGCGCAGAAAAATTTCTTCTGTAAATTTTATTGTGATGGGCGCTAAGGACTGGATCAGGTCTATATCTTTTGATCAGGATGAGAGACGATAAACCCCAATTTCTGCTCACCAGGAGATCTATTTCCTTGAATACTCAGCCCAACGCGCAAGACTTGGACTTCTGCTCCGGCCTGCTCTGTATCGAACTCGACAGCCAGTCGCCACACCTTATTGGCAAGGCGCCCGCACTGCTGACCCGCGAGGCAGCTAACGTGCTGGCCGATCACATCGTCGATGATTTAAATCGCCTGCTAGATGAGGGCATGACTCCGGCTGGATTGGTAATGGCCGGCGCGTTGTACGACCAGACCGACATCTTTCGCCCTGGGTTTCCACTGTTAACCGCTCTGGCCGACCTGATGCGGCGTGCTCCGCGCAGCGACGGGTTGCCGCCGCCCCGATTGGCTCTCGGCGCCAGCGCAGACCGTTTCCCCATCGCTGCGCTCAATCCCCAGCCACAGCCGACCTTTGGTCCACTGGTCTTGCTGCCATTTTGCCTGGTGGGTCCTGGCGAAGTCATGGACCGCGTGTATATCGATATGGAAAATAATCTGGCGCGGAGTGGCCAATCGTTCCTGGAGACCCGTGCGGCGATGGAAACGCTGTTCAATCTTCCGGTATTGAACCTTTTCTACGCTACCCTGAGCGACTTGTGCGCATGGTTGCGTACCCAATTGGAAGACAACGATCTGCAAGGGCTATGGGAATTGTTGGAACCCGCTCTGTTCGAGCGGCCCGGGCCACACCAGGTTGTTTTGGCAGGTAGCAGTAACCGCTACGTGCTGGCGGATGATGAGGCGTGGGCGCCGTTTTATACCTTCGATGACTGGGCGCGCTTCGGCCCTGGCCAGACCGTGGCGGCTGACCAATTGGAGAACGCTTATCAACGCTGGCTGCGGCAATTCCGGCTCTATGCCGTGGCGCTGCCCGGCTACGGACTGCCGCTGCATATCGTGCTTGGACATCCGACGGTGGAATGCGATGAGGTTACAGCCGCGATGGCGGCGATCCGGGCGGCGCTGCCCCTGAATGATGATTACTTGGTGGAAACTGCGTATTCGCAATCGGGTGATTGTCTACCCGCCCGGTTACTGGCGACGCAGCAACGTATTGGAGAGCTGAAGGTGATCGCTTATAGCCTGGCGAGTTTAGCCAGCGATGGTCGATTGCTCAGTCTGGAGCATTTTTATCCATTGCGCGCCGAAGGATTGGAAGCAATCGTCGAAGAAATCCGGCAACGTGGCGAGCGTTATGGAATTCCCTATAGGATTCAGGAACCGGGCTGGTTGATTTATTCACCTGCTGATCGCCGGTTGGGCGTCCTCAGCGAGCAAAATCAAGTGCTGACTGCGCCGGGAGCCTGATGGTGGGGGTAGCCACTGGTTTCTGCCAGCAAATCAGCGCGCTACCCGCTGATAAACGTCTTCAGTGCAGGCGGCTACAGTATCCCAGTTGAATTTCTCTTCCACTGCCCGGCGGCCGTTGGCTCCTAATTTGCGGCAGTGTTCATGATCGGCCAGCAGCGAGTTGACGCCGTGTGCGATGTCGCCCGGCGTGGCGTCCACTAGACAGCCGTTCACACTATGCCAAACGAATTCCCGAGGACCGCCGGATGCTGTAGCCACCACTGGTTTGCCGGCAGCCCAACCCTCCAGTATGACAATGCCGAATGGTTCGTTGCGACTGGGTACTACCAGAATATCGCAGGCGCGCATCAAGGCGATGTAGTGGCGGCGGGGTACATAGCCAGGGAAGACGATGGCATCGGCGACCCCGATCTGGTGGGCGCGACGCATGACGGCCTCCTTGTCGGGCCCATCGCCGGAAATGATGAAGCGAGTTTTCGGGTAGGAAGCCAGCACCATCAGCGCTGCTTCGACGAGCAGATCCATGCCCTTTTGCACGGTCATCCGGCCCGACGCGAAGATCATAGCGGTCATCGGCGCAACGCCGTAGTGGCCTTTGATCTCGGCAGGATCAATAGGACCGTCGAAAGCTTGATAATCAACTCCGTTCGGTACGACGTGAATCTTGTCTTGAGGGACCCGATAAATATTACGCAATTCATCAGCGAGGAAGTGGCTGACGGCGATGACGAGAGAAGCGTTGTGGCAGCCTGCTGCCTCAATATCGCGCACCCATCGGGCGAAACCATCGAAAAATACATTGCCATCGCGCCCATACTCGGTAGAGTGCATGGTGATGATCCCCGGTGTACCGAAACCATCCATCACATATTTCATGGCGTTAGCGGCCAGCCAGTCATGGGCGTGGACCAACTCGAATTTGCCAATCATGGATGTCACTTCATGGAAACGATGAGCCATCGCTTTGCCCATCTGATCCATGCACTCGATGAAATTTTCGCTCAGGCCATGATCAATCCGGTGATAATGAACACCATCAATGCGATCATAGTGGTGCTGATCGTCCTGACGTCGGGTAATGACATGAAGTTCGTGACCCCTGCGGTGCAGACCGGCGGCAAGTTCGGTAACATGAACTCCAAGTCCCCCAGAGGAAATTGAGTGCAGGGACTCCGCTGACAACATGGCGACACGCATGACTACCTCTTAGGTAAAAATTTAAATATTTGGCTAGGGCAGGGTCTGGGTATTTTCAGTTCTACACTTTGGAGAAAATAGTGCACTGGCTCGCTGTTAGTTTATCATTGTGTTGCATAGCAGCAATATGATCGGTCGGTGTTGTTTAAGAGGCTTGATCGAGCATGGCTTATAAAGTGGGAACCCCATGTGGCAAGCGCTGATCCGCTTTTTTTTCCCGAAACAGTCTTTTGTTACTGCTTCTCAGCGCTCCGAAGTTAAAAAAGAGACGCTGCGCCTCAGTGAGCCACAGAATCCTTCGACTACTCTGGACATCCATGAGGCTTTTGTCAGGTTGGTTCTGAGTATCTATACGTTTCAGGATACTCAATTAAGTCGGATTGAAAAAGCGGCTCTGCAACAAATCGAGGATTTACTGTCAGCCGAGGTTTTTGATGAAAAAATGGTGCCTCGGTTGCCTGCGGTGGTTCCTCAATTATTATGTTCTTTGAGGAGTGACGATGTATCGGGTAAGCATTTGGCTGAGCAAATTGGCCATGATCCGGTGCTGGTTGGTGAAGTGATCCGTATTTCCAACAGCGCCTTTTATAAATCATCATCAAGGATCAATAGCATAGAAAGGGCTGTGGTGATCCTGGGTCGGACTGGATTGCAACGATTGATTGCAAATGTAGTGATGAAGCCGATCTTCAATGTTCATCAGGGGCATTTCGGACAGCAGGGCGGCAGTTACCTTTGGTCACAGTCGGAACGTTGTGCGTTTGCCTGCGCTTACCTGGCGAGAAGTCGCTATGATCCTTTTGATGCATATTTGGCGGGTATGATTTGTAAAATCGGTATGATTGTCGCTATACGGATTCTCGATCATTTATATAAAAATCGTGAATTGCCAAAATCAATTCATTTTTATCAAACGCTAGTGCTTAAAACAAAAAAATTATCGCGCCACATTGCTGAAAGATGGCAATTTCCTGTCACAGTATTGGATGCATTGGAAGAACAGGTGAGCATGGATGATCAATCCAACCTGGCCTCATTAGGTGGTGTTCTTTACCGAGCGAATCGAATCAGTGAACTGCATATACTGGTCGAAGAGAAACATCTGGAAGACGATATCGACCGTTTGGATCAGCAGCTCGGTGGAAAATTGTCCGACAGTGACATGCGCTGTTATGCTGAATTGAAGCGCATGTTCAACTCCAGAAAATCATAATACAACCACCCTTCCTTGTGAGGGGTTTTATTCTCATCGCTACACCAACCACAATCAAGGAGAAGCGCGATGCGGGATATTTACCACGCTCTGGTGCTGAATATGCACCAGCCTCCGGGCAACCTCGATTCATTACTGGATAACAACGAGTGGGAAGCCAAGGAAATCCTGTTTGCTTATGACCGAATGCCTCGATCGCTATGGGACTACCAAGACATTGCCCGCGTACATTTGTCGTTATCCGGGACGCTGTTGGAAACCTTGTCGAATCCCGGGTTTCAGAGCCGAGTCTATGGCGTAGTGGATTGCGGAAGATTGCTTTGGCATCTGCAAAACCAGAATCTTTTCGAGATTCTTGGCACCGGCTATTACCATCCCGTACTCGCGCTGATCCCGGAGGCCGACTGGGATGAACACATCGTCCGTTGGCAGGCTATTGCCCGCCACTTGCTCTGGCGACCGCAGTTCAACGGTTTCTGGCCACCGGAAATGGGATTCGACATGCGGATGATTCCCCATCTGAAGCGGGCCGGTTATCGCTATGTCATGGTGGATTGCGAATACGTCGACCCCATCGATACGATGAGCTGGCAGGAAATCCGTTACCGGCCACACATCGCTGAATATGGCGGTGAGCAGATGGTAATTATTGTTCGCGACCGCGAGCTATCCGATGCCCAGTTGGCCGGCATGGACTATGGATGGTTTTATCACGAACTGCACGAGCGTACAAAATGGTGTGATTTTCCACCGTTGGTGACTACGGCGACCGACGGTGATAATGGCGGCTGGTTCCGCAATGTCACCGAGAAATCCAATTTCTGGACCTGGTTCTATCATGAGGCGATGGAGGCGATTCGCGCCGGCCATTCCAGCATACGCCCGACGTTCATCACCGACTATCTGGATCGCTTCGGCGCGCATGGGCAAGTCACGGTGCGGCGTGGAGCCTGGAACACGGATGCGCATCATGGTTGGGATTTCCACCAATGGCAAGGTTCCTGGGTACAGCGGGATACGATGGTTCGGGTGCATGACCTCAGCCAGGATTTTCATCGGGTGGCCGATGCCGTGGCGCGGGCCGGGGATATTAACCCTGAACTGGCGCGGGTGATGAGTGAAGCGCACTGGCATTTGCTGCGGGCTGAAACCAGTTGTAATTTCTACTGGGGCGAGGACTGGGTGCATAAATCCCACGCTGATTTGGACAGCGTGGCCTGGCATCTGGGTGAAGCCAAGTCCATTCTGGGCGACCGGTTGACGGTTTTGTTGGCGCCAACAGCACCACCTGCGGTTGAAATTGCCGAACCGGTGGAACCGGCCAAAATCGCTGAACCGGCCGACGAGCCTGCTGCGCCAATGGAAAATCAATCGGCTACATCGTCCGATGCGGCAGAAAAGCCAGTGTAGTCTGATAAACCAGCGTCCCTGCTCTCCATTAAGGAGAGAGGGGAGCCGACTGATCATTCTGGAGATTTATCGAATGCCCCTGCTTGCTTTGCAAACCTCGGTTTCTCTTTCCAATCAGCAGCGTTACGACCTGCTCGCGCCACTTTCACAAATTGTTGCTGAATGTATCGGTAAACCAGAACGTTACGTGATGGTCACGGTCACTGATGTCGCCATGTTAATGGGGGGTAGCGAGGCGCCAACGGCCTACGCGGAGATTCGCAGCATTGGCGGTTTGAGCGTGGCGGTGAACCGCAAGCTGTCTGAACGGGTTTGCGCCCTACTCAAGGAACGGCTGGGTATCTCACCTGAACGGGTTTATCTCGGTTTTACCAGCGTCAGCGCCGAGAACTGGGGTTGGAATAGCGGCACGTTTGGCTGAATGCTTCGGCGGCGCTGCTGATTCGAGCGAACTTTGGAGGTTTGATCATGACGAGATTATCCTCCCGTGCTGCCGGTTCAGTGCGAATCGACAGCCCCTGGGTCAGATGGATCGGCGGTTTTGCGTTCTGCTTTTAATAGCTCTGGTAATGGCGCCAGCGAGCGCAGTTTGAGATGCAACGCCGCCTTGGACAGCAAATGCGCGCTCGCCGGCGCGGTGATAAAAAGAAAGAGCGTGACCAGTCCTTCATGCAGGCTGATGCCCTCACCACGGGTGCTGAAGTAGACGGATGAAGCGATGAGCAGGCTGCCGACGCCCAGGGTCGTGGCTTTGGTCGGGCCGTGCAGTCGGGTGTAGAAATCTTGCAACCGGGCCAGGCCTAGAGAGCCGATCAAGGTCAATGCCGCACCCGCCAGAATGAGTAGAGAAAGGAAGAAATCGAGCATACCGGCTACTCGATGATGCCGCCGCGCAACAGGTACTTGCAGAGCGCCACCGTACCGATGAATCCCATCAGGGCGATCAACAACGCCGCCTCGAAATACAGGGCGCTGGAGAGATGGATGCCCAGCAGCACCAGCAAAGCGATAGCGTTAATGTACAGAGTATCCAGCGCCAGAATGCGATCCGGCGTACTGGGACCGATGAGCAACCGCCAGAAACTCAAGGCAAAGGCGGCAGCGACCAGTGCGAAGGCGATAGGAAGAGCGATGTTCAGCATTGTTCAAAAATCTCCTGCAGCGGGGCTTCATATCGGGCTTTGATGCTCGCGGCCAGTTGATCAGGGTCCACCGTATCCAGTGTATGCACCAACAGATGCTTCCGGTCCAGGCTGAGGCGGGACGACACCGTGCCGGGCGTCAGGCAGATGGTGTTGGCCAGCAGGCTGATCGCCAGGTCCGATTTCAGCGCCAGCGGCACGATAATGAACGCTGGCCGCAACCGCTCCGGGCGACCGAGAATCAGCCGCGCCACGGTCAGATTTGCCACGGCAATGTCGCCTAACACCCGGACGATAAAGCGTAGCAGGGTGAAGGGGCGATAAATGCGCGGCGTTTCTGGCCAGAAGCGCAACGTGAATTGGGGAATCGCCCAGCCTAGCGCTAAACCCAATACAAGCTGGCCAGGGGCCGCGCTATTGTTCAGCAGGAGCCAAACCATAGCCAAGGCTAAAGTGATCAACGGATGCGGCAGCAGTCGGCGCATCAGGGCGCTCCTCCCGGATTCATGACGGCCTGAATATAGAGTTGGGGTTGCAACATCTGATCGGTAATAGCGCGGGACTGATCAAACGCTGGTCCGGCTCCGACCGTTAGCCCCAGCAACAACAACAGCAAGCCAATGACTGGAGCAATTTCTACCCAGATCGTGGGCCAGGGCGTTGCAGGAGCCGTCTCCGGGTCCACCCGATAGAACAGCAAGCTGCCAGTACGCGCCAGGGCGATGAGGCCCAGTAAAGCTGCGACCAGGATGGCGCCCATCACCCAAGGCAGGAGGGGGTGATCCAGCGCGGCTCGTAGTGTTAGGAATTTGCCAAGAAAACCGGACAGTGGTGGCAGGCCGGTTACAGCGATTGCGGTGATGAAAAACAGTGCGCCGAGCAGACGCGAGTTTGGCAGGTCCGGCCCCGAATCAAGACGGTCGCTCATGATGCCGCGCTGGCGGGCGATTAAATCGGCTAACAGGAACAGAGCAGCGGCGGCAAAGGTGGTATGGGGCAAGTAATACAGGCCAGCGGCGATCCCAGCAGGGGTGTTGAGACCGAACGCGATCAGCAGCGAGCCGACCGAGGCCACGACCAGGTAAGCCGCCTGTTGGCGCAAATGGGTGCTGGCTACCGTTCCGATCATACCCACCATCAAGGTTGCGAGAGCCAGCGGTAGTAGCCAGCACTCAAGCAAATTCGCCGCCGGCCCGGCTTCGGGGCCAAAGATCAGGGTGTAAACACGCAGGATGCTGTAGGCCCCGACCTTGGTCATAATAGCGAACAGGGCGGCTGCCGACGCGCTGGTATGAGCGTAAGCGGCCGGTAGCCATAGATAGAACGGCAGCAAAGCGGCTTTGAGCGCGAATACTCCGAACAGCAGCAACCCCGCCGCCCGTACCAAAGGGACATTTTCCGGCGGTGCGGCGGCCACCTTAATCGCTAAATCGGCCATATTCAGCGTACCGAGCACCCCGTACAACGTACCGACTGCGAATAGAAACAGCGTGGAGCCGGCCAGGTTCACAACGACGAAATGCAGTCCCGCCCGGATGCGCCGCCGTCCGCCGCCGTGTAGCAGCAGACCATAGGATGCCAGTAACAAAATTTCAAAAAAAACAAATAGATTAAACAGGTCGCCGGTGAGAAAAGCGCCGTTCAGACCAAAAAGCTGGAGCTGAAATAGAACGTGAAAGTAACGCCCGGCTCGATCATCGCCGCGAAGGGCGTAGAGCAACGCGAACAGGGCGAGCAGGGCGGTGATGACCAGCATCCAGGCGGTCAGCCGGTCGGCCACTAAAACGATGCCGAAGGGCGCTGGCCAGTTGCCGAGTGCGTAGATCAGGATGCGACCATCGCTGACCGCTGCCATCAGCGCCAGCATCAGCCCGAGTTGGGCGGCTACGGCCATGACGCTCAAAGCCCGATGCAAGGTCAGGCGTGATTGAGGCAGCAGTAGCAACAGGATGCCAGCCAGTAGCGGCAGCAACACCGGAGCGATCACCCACAGATTCATGATGGCCCCCGACTGGTAGAATCATGCGGTCTGCCACCAGATTCCTGGCGTCCATCGACATGATCGTTACCCAGTTCCGCACGGGCCTTCAGCGCCAGAACGATGACGAAGGCGGTCATGCCGAAACTGATCACGATGGCGGTCAGCACCAGGGCTTGAGGTATGGGATCGGCGTAACCGGCTGCATCGGCAGCGATCACCGGCGGCTGGCCGATGGTGAGATGACTCATAGCGAACAGGAACACATTGACCGCGTAGGACAGGAAGGTCAGGCCCAGCACTACCGGGAAGGTTTGGGCGCGCAGCGCGAGGTAAACCCCGCAGGCCGTGAGTACGCCGACAATTAGAGCGATCAGCGCTTCCATCAGCTATCCTCCACCAGCAGCTTTGGGGGAATAGGTGGGCGGTTCGCCTGATGCATCCGCCCAAGGTGGATCAGAATCAACAGCGTTGCGCCCACCACCACCAGATAAACGCCTAGATCAAAGGCCATGGCGGAGGCTAGCTCGAATTCGCCCACCAACGGCCAATCCAGATGACCAAAAGTCGAGGTCAGGAACGGGTAGCCGAACGCTAAACTGCCCAGACCGGTGAGGGTGGCGATGAGCAGGCCCAAGCCGATGAGCGTTTGCATGTTCCAGGGTATTCGTGTGTGCGTCCAGGCGCTGCCGTTTGTTAGATACTGCATGATCAGCGCGACGGCCGTGATCAGGCCAGCGATGAAGCCGCCACCCGGCAGGTTATGGCCGCGCAGGAAGATGAAGATCGAGACCAGCAGCGCCAATGGCAATAGCAATCGGGTCAACGAAGACAGGATCACCGGATACCGATCCGAATCCCAGGCGCGTCCCCCGGCGTCCTGTTTGGGGCCATCGAGCGATAGTCGCTCCAGCATAGCGTAAATGCCGATGCCGGCCAGCGCCAACACACTGATTTCGCCCAGCGTATCGTAACCCCGGAAGTCGACCAGGATAACGTTGACTACGTTACTGCCGCCGCCGCCCGGAACGCTGTGGGCGAGAAAATAGCCGGCGATGGTCTCGTAGGGCCGGGTGACTACCGCCCAAGTCAGCGCCGCCGCACCGCTGCCTGTAGCAACCGCCAACAATATCTGCCCTATCCGCTGCGCCAGAACGGTTTCAACCGGGCTATTCTGCGGCAGGAAGTACAGAGCCAGCAGCAACAGCACGATAGTGACCACCTCGACCGACAGTTGGGTCAACGCCAGGTCCGGGGCAGAGAATTTGATGAAAACCAAGGCTACGACCAGTCCCACGGCCCCCATAAGAATGAGCGCGATCAGTCGCTGCCGGTGCAGTAAGACGGCGCCTATCGCAGCGGCGATCAGGCCCAGCGTCACCAACAGGCTGATGCCATCCACCGGCATCCGGGGACGGGTCCCGGTCAGCGGCATGGAAGCGCTGAGGAAGCCAATCAGTCCCAGCGTCAAGGCGGACAGGATGAACACGAACAGGATGCGTTGCAGCGAGCCGGTGTCCAGCCGTTGCGTGATGGCCCCAGCCAGCGCGAACAGTCCATTTAACAGACGTTGATACAGCGCTTTTGCGTCCAGTCGGTGCTGGTGGCGTTCGTAAAAAGCGAAGAGCGGTTGGCGTCCCAGATAAGTGAGTCCGCCGCCGATCAGAGCGATAACGCTCATGCCCAGCGCCGGGCTGAAGCCGTGCCAGATCGCCAAATCATGGTCCGGCAAGGGTCCCTGTAAAACGCCTATCGACGCGATCGCCAGGATGGGCTCCACGGTCAGGGCCGGAAAGATACCCACCAGCAGACAGAGGGCAACTAGGATTTCTACGGGAACCTTCATCCAGCGCGGTGGCTCATGCGGGGTTTTGGGCAGGTTAATCGGCTCGCCGTTGAAGAAGACATCGTGGATGAAGCGCAACGAATAGGCCACGGCGAACACGCCGGCCACTGTTACCACTGTCGGCAGCAGCCAGCCGAACTTCATTCGGGTGGTGACGCCGACCGCCTCAGCGAAGAACATTTCCTTGGAGAGGAACCCATTGAGCAAGGGGACGCCGGCCATAGCGGCGGACGCTACCATCGCCAGCACGGCGGTGTGTGGCATGAATTTCCATAGACCGTTGATACGACGCATATCACGGCTGCCGGTTTCGTGATCGATAATGCCAGCCGCCATGAACAGTGAAGCTTTAAACGTGGCGTGGTTAATGATGTGGAACACTCCGGCAACGGCGGCGAGAGGGGTGCCAATGCCAAACAACAGGGTGATCAGCCCCAGGTGGCTGATGGTGGAATAGGCGAGCAGGCCCTTGAGATCATGCTGGAACAGAGCGATGAACGCGCCCGCCAGCAGCGTCACCAGTCCGACGCCACCGACCAGCGCCGACCATTCCGGGGTGCCGGACAGGGCGGGGAACAGCCGCGCCAGCAGGAACACTCCGGCCTTGACCATGGTCGCCGAATGCAGATAAGCGGACACTGGTGTTGGCGCGGCCATGGCGCTGGGCAGCCAGAAATGGAAAGGAAACTGGGCGGATTTGGTGAACGCGCCGAGCAATACCAGTATCAGCATCGGTAGATAGAGCGGATGAGCACGAATCATATCGCCGGAGACCAGGATGATGGACAGGTCATAACTGCCAACCATCTCGCCCAGCAACAGAAATCCGCCCAGCAGAGCCAGGCCACCCGCGCCGGTCACGGTCAGCGCCATTCGTGCGCCGTTACGCGCTTCAATGCGTTGCTGCCAGTAGCTGATCAACAGGAATGAGGACAGGCTGGTCAGCTCCCAGAAGATCAGGAGCTGAATGATATTTTCGGACAGCGCAACGCCCAGCATGGCGCCCATGAACAGCAGCAGACTGGCGTAGAAGCGGCCCATGCTGTCGTTGGGCGAGAGATAATAGCGGGCGTAAAAGATGATCAGCAGGCCGATGAGCAGGATCATCAAGGCGAACAGGAGGCCAAGACCGTCTAGGCGAAAGGCGAGATCGAGACCGGCTGCCGGCATCCAGGAAAAACGCTCGATCACGGTTTGTCCGGCCAACGGGGTGGGCATCAGCGGCAATAACCAGGCGAGGGCCAGCAGCGTGACCGCACCGGCCATCCACGCGGCGTGCGGCCGGCCCAGGCGGGACACTCCGGCAACCAACGCCGCGCCGAGGAAAGGGGTGAGGATGACGAGTGATAAACTCATGGCCATGGGCTTCCCTTCGTCGAGGATCAGCAGTTTCTGGAAATGATCTAAACCTTAATCGGTGTCACGATCATCTGGATTTCGCGCAGATGCAGGCGGCGTTGCATGGCGATGGCGGTGTGATTATGCAGCCATGAAATCAACCAGCTTTCATTATCGAAAATCAGTTTGCTGCCCAGGCACACACTGTTGGGATACTCGGCGGTCACTTGAGTTACCAGCTTTTCCAGTTCGGTTTCTACATCTGTGCCATAGGCCGCATAAGATGCTGCCGCCCAGCCCTGGTTGTGGCAATAGTGAACGTAGTACCGCAGTGAGTTTTCGATTTGATACTGCAACGAGCGCAGCGCGCCCTTACCGCCGTAGCTCTCTGCGTCCACTTCACCAACGCTTAGAAAAACGAAGTTCTTAAAATGGCCAGTGAAAACTTCGTTGAGCCATTTAAGGGTGTACATTCCTAAACCGCGATTTTTGCCGACCAGAAAAATTGCAGTAGGCATCATCGGGTCCAGCGGCGGCTCTGGCAAATCCTCCTCCCAGTCCGGGCGCGGCGCATAAAGCGCATCGACCGTGCGCAGTTGTTGACGAACCCGGTCGTAATGACGCCGGATCAATGCACAGAGTGTGATGGTCAGTCCGGTAATCAGAATGGTCAGCCAGCCGCCCTCGGTGAATTTTTCCACAATCGTGACGATCAAAATACCGCCAGCGACGAACAGACCGAGCAGCGACAACGGCAAGCGCGACTTCCAGCGATCTTCGTCGTATCGGTTGGTCCACCAGTACTTGCACAGGCCGAGCAGCGACAGCGAGAAGGTCAGGAAGACGTTGATGCTGTATAGCACGACCAGCACCGATACGTCGCCCTCGGTCCACAGCAGGATGAACAATGCGCCGACACCCATCAGGTAAATCCCGTTCTGGGTGACCAGTCGGCCAGACAGGTTGCGAAATTGGCGGGGCACCCAGGAATCCACCGCCATATAGGCCAGCACCCGAGGACCGCCGAGAAAACCCGTGTTGGCGGCGATGAAGAGTAATCCTGCCTCCAGGATTAGGACGATGGCCAGCAGACTGTAGCTGAGGAATGGATCGAGCCGCCAACTGTCAATGATGGCGCCAAAAGTCACCGCGTTTAGGGTCTGATGGGGGACGTATTGAGCGTTCCAGAGCAGATAGAGGAGGATGACGCCACCCGCAGTGAAGCTGAGCGCGATCGCCATATAGAGCATGGTGTAGCGGCCCGTGGTGACCCGTGGTTCCCGTAGCAGGTTGACATTGTTGGACACGGCTTCCAGACCGGTATAAGTGCCGCCACCCAGCGAATAAGCGCGCAGGAACAGCGAAACAGCGAACAGCCAGCCCATTTGCTCGGTCAGTTGCTCGGTTTCAATGATCGTATCCGGGATCAGGGCAGGCAGACCTTCGGAGTGAGCGATAATGCCGTAGATGATCAGAAAGGCATGGGTCAGGATGAAACCGAGAAAGATCGGCAACAGCACCCGGACCGATTCCTTCATACCGCGCAGGTTGAGGACGATCAGCACTATGCCCAGCGCCATTTCTGTCATCAATTTATAGTCCTGGGCGCTGGGCGGCAGCAGACTGAACAGGGCGTCTACCCCAGCGGCGATGGAAATGGCGATGGTCAGGATGTAATCCACCAGTAATGCTGATCCAGACACCAGCCCGGCTCGGGAACCCAGCAGTTGCGTGGCGACCTTATAGCCGCCACCACCGGACGGAAACAGCTCAATGACTTGGTTGTAGGCGAGAGCGATGATGAAGACGGTCAGAAACGTAGCAACAGCCAGATACAAGCCGAAATGCGTGTAGCGACCCAACGCCAGGAAGGCTTCCTGGGGACCATAGCAGGCGGAGGATAGCCCATCCGCGCCGAGGCTGACCCAGGCCAGAAACGCGACTAGAGCGATGTTGTGGCGGGTATCGGGATGAGGGGGGGGGACGGTCGAATGGAGTAGGTCTTGCGGCTTGCCAATGACTGCCTCTTTGACTTTATCAGCGAACGGCATAGTGGGTTCTCGTCGCGGGCTCTTCTGTTGTCATTGCGACACTATACCGTACATCCGCGATGGGTTGCGCGTTCGGAAAGAGCCTCGCCCCTGGAGGCGAGGGTTACGATGCGGAAGAGACTACTGAGTCGCGGGAGGGGTCCGTAGTTGGCGAACCGCCAGCAGCCATTCTTGGGCCAACCGTTGCCGTTCCCGGCGGGGCCGAGCTTGAGCAGACGCAATGAAATAGGCGCGCATGGCTTCAAGAGCAGCTCGGGTTTGTTGTTGGGCAGCGGTAGCGGGGTTGGGATGAAGCATGGTGTTGCACCTCGCTGGAGAGCGGATAGGAATCAATGATTGGTCTTTGCGGACCCCGAGCGTTATTTGCGAGACCTCAGGCATCCTGGCCCGAGCGCGCCAGAAAGTCGCGAATAAACCGTCGCACTTCCCTGGAAGCGGTGGTGTCCAGATCCTGACAGGCTTCAATGAAGGCATCACGCAAACCTGCTTCGATTCGAACGACCAACTTGACTTCCTCATCCTTGTCCTTATTGGACTTTTGCTTTTTGGATTTACCCATAGGTTATCATCTCGTATATACGTTGGCAATACTTAGTATAGGTCTCTACTTTTGTCAAGCTTGGCATAAACATTCGTCAGAAGCGATGTGAAATCGTGTGAAGGGAGGGGATGGCGACAGGAGTTATCCACAAAAGCGGTGGATAACTTTTCATTTTGGCAGCTCGGTGAGCTTAAAAAACCGGAAGTTGGTTATGAAGCATTAAACTGGTTAAAAAATCGCCAGCTTTCCAAGGCGGCTCTCTCCCTACAGTATGCAATAAAACCCCATTCTTATAACATCATCAAATAATCCGGCACACCACAGCGCCACTTTTAGCACCCAAGGGATTGGGTAACTGACTCTCCAGCCACTCTTTATCAACCGCCCCGGTATTGGAACCTGAATCATCGTCTACAATCCAACAAAGAGCTGGCTATGGTGGAGGCTTGGCATTGAGTACAGCAGACTGGCGTCGTTTCGCTCGGCAACCCAGCGGTTTCTTGACAGTATTGGCGCTGGTTTTATTGCTGGCGTTTCGTATCCCGTCCTGTCCAATGCTGGCGGATGTCGATCCTGCGCCGCCGGATGCTCACGGTTGCTGCCACGGTACAGCGGCGACGCCGGACACCCCCCCGGCTGCTCCTGCCTCCCCGAACTGCCATACTGGCCCCTGTTTGCAAGTGCTCGATGTTGACGGCGGATTCAATGGGTATTGGCCATCAGCCAGTGAGCCGAATAAGTCAACCCTGGTCCTTGTGGCTGCATGGCTGCCGCCAGACTGGTTAGGCCAGGGCTCTTTTTCTCCGCCCTTCCTGACGGCGCTGGGTCCCCCGCCGTCGCAACGCTCCCTAATCCTGCGTCTCTAGCGTTCCCTGTTGTCGTGCGTTTTCCAAGAATGCGGCTTCGCGCCGCTCCGTGCGATTTTTCAGGGAGGTCTCCTTGCATGAAAATTTTACTGGCGATGGTTATCGCTCTTCTGCTGTTTAGCGCTGGCGTACTGTTGGTGCCCCGTCTACAACCCTGGTTGGCGCATCTCAACATCGCGCTCCCCCCCACGATCCTGCCCTACGCGGGAGGAACAAGCGATAATGCCGAGCGCAAGCCGATTAAATATCGCCATCCGATGAACCCGACTATTTTTTCCGACACGCCGGCCAAGGACGATATGGGTATGGATTACCTTCCGGTCTATGCCGATAGCGATAGGCGCGAGTCCGCCGGCTCAGGGTTCACCATTGCTCCAGAAATCGCCAACAACCTGGGAGTACGGATTGCACCGGTGGAGCGTAGCCATCTAACGCGACGCATTGAGACGATCGGTTATATCGACTACGACGAACGCGCTCTAAGCCATGTTCACCTGCGCGCCAGCGGCTGGGTGGAAAATCTCCAGGTCCGCACCCTGGGGGAGCGGGTCAAACAGGGTGATTTACTGCTGGAGGTCTACTCCCCTGATTTGGTCAACGCCCAGCGGGAGTATTTACAGGCTCTGGAGGGCATTCAACAGTCCCTGAAAATATCAGCCCGCGACCGATTACTGGCGCTGGGGGTGCCGGAAAATCAGATTCAACGCATCGAAAAAGAGCGGCGCGTCAGTCAGATGACAGCGATTTACGCCCGGCAGGATGGCATTGTTTCCGCCCTCAATATCCGTGAAGGCATGTATGTCACCCCGGAAATGGAACTGATGACCTTGGCGGATTTATCCTCAGTTTGGGTCAAAATCGAGGTGTTCGAACAACAAGCTGACTGGCTGGCGGTCGGGCAAAAAGCGGAAGTGCGATTGCCCTACATCCCCGGTGAGATCTGGGAGGGAAAGGTGGAATACATCTATCCCGATGTCGATGCCAAGACTCGCGCTCTGCGTGCCCGGTTACGCTTTCCCAATCCTGGCGAGCGGCTCAAATTCAACATGTTCGCGGACATCCTCCTCCATGCACCGCCTCGTGCTCAGGTGTTGAATATCCCCCGTGAGGCGCTAATTTCGACCGGGGTTGAACAACGGGTTATCGTGGCGCTCGGTGCAGGCCGATTTGTGGCGCGACCGGTAGAAGTGGGCATCGAGTCCGGCGACCGAGTGGAGATTCGCTCCGGCTTGGCGCAAGGAGAACAGGTGGTGACCTCAGCGCAGTTCCTGCTGGATTCAGAGAGCAGCGTCCGCGCCAGCTTGCAACGGCTGACTGCTCCGCCCAAGCCGGAGATTTGGACCGAGGCGGTGATTAACACTGTTGAAGCCGACTCACGAATGTTGAATGTGACGCATGAACCGATCCCGGAGTTGAACTGGCCGACGATGACGATGGATTTCCCTGTGACCAAGGACGTCAAGCTGGAGGGGTTGAAGCCGGATCGCAAAATGCGTTTTCGGATCAGCGAGGGCGAGGATGGGCGATATCAGATTGACGCTGTCGATTCCGCGAGGACGCAGCCATGATCGCGGCCATCATTCGCTGGTCAATTCAAAATCGGTTGCTGGTCACGTTGATGACCCTGTTACTGGCTGGCTGGGGCGCGTGGTCAGCCCGCCATATCCCGCTGGACGCCTTGCCAGATCTGTCCGATGTGCAGGTCATTGTCAAGACAAATTATCCAGGTCAGGCGCCGCAGGTGGTGGAGAGCCAGGTGACCTATCCGCTGGCGACGGCGTTGCTGGCGGCGCCGGGCGCGGTGACGGTGCGTGGCTATTCCGGTTTCGGCGACTCTTTTGTCTACGTGATTTTCGCTGACGGTACGGACCTGTACTGGGCGCGTTCGCGGGTCCTGGAGTATCTCAGTCAAATTGCGCCCCGCCTGCCGCCGCAGGCGCAGCCGGCGTTGGGACCGGATGCGACCGGGGTGGGCTGGGTTTATGAATACGCCCTCGTGGATCGCAGCGGTCGTCATGATTTGGCGCAGCTACGCTCCTTGCAGGATTGGTTCCTGAAATACGAACTGCAATCGGTCGATGGCGTGGCCGAGGTCGCCACGGTCGGCGGCATGGTCAAGCAATATCAGGTGGTGCTCGACCCGAACCGACTGCGCGCTTATAACCTGCCGCTCTCGCAAGTACGCCTGGCGATTCAGAACGCCAATCAGGAAGTCGGTGGTTCAGTGATCGAACTGGCTGAGGCGGAATACATGGTGCGTTCACGCGGCTACCTGCAACAGATCGAGGATTTGCGACAAGTACCGCTGGGCGTCAGTGACACCGGTACGCCGATCCTGCTGGATGATGTGGCGGATATTCGACTGGGGCCGGAACTGCGGCGCGGCGCGGCGGAATTGGATGGAGAAGGGGAAGTGGTGGGCGGCATTATTGTCATGCGCGCCGGCGAGAATGCGTTGACCACTATTGAAGCGGTGAAGACTAAGCTGGAACAGTTGCGACGTGGGCTGCCGACAGGGGTCGAGATTGTTCCGACCTATGACCGCTCCGACCTGATTCTCCGGGCGGTGAAGAATCTTGGTGAAAAGCTGGTCGAGGAATTCGTGGTCGTGGTCATCGTCTGCGCGTTATTCCTGTTTCATCTGCGCTCGTCCCTGGTCATCCTGATCAGCCTGCCGATTGGCATTCTGGCGGCCTTCGCTATCATGCGCTGGCAAGGCATCAACGCCAATATTCTCTCGCTGGGCGGCATCGCTATTGCGATTGGCACCATGGTGGACGCGGCCATCGTCATGGTGGAGAACTTGCACAAGCATTTGGAAAAGCAGACGCCCCGCGATCAGGCCGAACGCTGGCGCATCGTCCAGCAGGCTGCCTGCGAAGTGGGGCCGCCGCTGTTTTTCTCGCTGCTGGTGATTACCGTCAGTTTCCTGCCGGTATTCGCCCTGGAAGCACAGGAAGGGCGGTTGTTTGCGCCGCTGGCTTACACCAAGACCTACGCGATGGCGGCAGCGGCGGGACTGGCGATTACTCTCGTTCCGGTGTTGATGGGCTGGTTGGTGCGTGGCCATATTTTGCCGGAAGAACGGAATCCGCTGAATCGCCTGCTGATGGCCGGCTATCGGCCGTTCGTGAATCTGGTGCTGCGCTATCCCTGGCCGGTGGTCTTGCTGGCGGGGTTACTGACCCTGACCGCGTGGTGGCCTATGCAGCGGCTGGGCGTGGAGTTCATGCCCGATCTGGATGAAGGCGATTTGCTATATATGCCAACGACCTTTCCCGCCGTTTCCATCGGCAAGGCGGTGGAAATTCTGCAACAGACCGACAAACTGATTCGCGCTGTACCCGAGGTGCAACGGGTGTTTGGCAAGGTGGGTCGGGCGGAGACAGCGACCGATCCGGCGCCGTTGAGCATGATTGAAACAGCGATTCAGTTGAAACCGCGCTCTGAATGGCGGCCCGGCATGACCACCGAAGATTTGATCGCTGAACTGGATCGTATTGTTCAATTGCCCGGTCTCAGCAACGCTTGGGTGATGCCGATCAAAAACCGGATCAACATGCTGGCGACCGGTATCAAGACGCCGTTAGGCATCAAGGTGGCCGGCAGCGATCCCATCGTGATCCAGCAGGTCGGCGAGCAGTTGGAGCAGGTGATTCGGACGATTCCCGGCGCGATCTCAGTTTTTTCCGAGCGGGTGGCGGGTGGGCGCTATGTTGATATTGCCATTGATCGGCTGGCGGCAGCCCGGCTAGGTTTAAACATCAGCGACGTGCAGGAGATCATCAACACTGCGGTTGGCGGGATGAATGTGACCGAAACGGTAGAAGGGTTGGAGCGCTACCCGGTGAATCTGCGCTATCCGCAGGCGATGCGCGACTCGCTAGAGCAACTGCGTAACTTGCCCATCGTAACGCCCACCGGGATTGCCGTGCCGTTGGGTCAAGTGGCTGAGTTGAATATCGCTGATGGGCCGGCCATGTTACAAAGCGAGAATGCGCGGCTGATCGGCATTACCTTTGTGGATATTCAGGGTCGTGACATCGGTTCGTTCATTGCCGAGGCGCAACGAGCCGTCGCGGAACAGGTCAAATTGCCGGCGGGCTACTCGCTGCGCTGGTCAGGTCAGTACGAATATTTGAGCCGGGCGCTGGCGAAACTACAGGTGGTCGTTCCGGTGACGCTGGCCATCATCTTTCTGTTGCTGTACCTGAGCTTTGGCCGCTTGGGTGAGGCGGTGCTGATTATGGGGACGCTGCCCTTCGCTTTGTTGGGCGGAATTTGGTTACTGTATTGGCTGGACTACAACCTGTCGGTGGCGGTCGGGGTGGGATTTATCGCCTTAGCGGGCGTCGCAGCGGAAACTGGGGTTATTATGCTGGTCTATCTGGATCAGGCGCTGTGCCGACGACGGCAAGCAGCGCTGGCGGAAGGGCGGAATGTGACCTTGGCTGAATTGCGCGAGGCGGTGATCGAGGGAGCCTTGCTGCGGTTACGGCCCAAGATGATGACCGTTGCGACGATCATTGTGGGCCTGTTGCCAATCATGTACGGGATCGGCGCCGGGTCAGAGGTGATGCAACGGATCGCTGCGCCAATGATTGGCGGCATTGTCAGCGCCACCTTGTTGACTCTTGTGGTAATTCCGGCAGTGTACCTGATCTGGCAAGGCCGGGTAATCAACCGGGCTTCCCCAGGCGTCGATCTTTCCATGGCTTCCGTGGACAAGATTTAACGTTCATTTTCATTTCCCATGATGCAGGAGAAAACCATGAAACAGACATTCTTGATTCCCACGTTCGTGATTGCGCTGCTTGGCGTTAGTGGCCCAGCTCTGGCGATTCAGGCCCTGGACGGTCATACGGCGGCGCCGGTCACGGCCACGTCCGCCAGCTCAACTGTCGCGGCTACCGGTACTGTCAAAAGTGTGGACGCCGCGAAAGGCAAACTGGTCATCGACCATGACCCAATACCGGCGTTGAGCTGGCCGCGAATGGTGATGGATTTCCAGTTGGCTGACCCGGCTATGGCGAGTCGGGTTAAAGCAGGTGACTCGGTCAAGTTCGAGATGCGGGAAGGTGAGAAGGGCGTTTATATCATCACCTCTATCGCCGCACACTAAAATCTCGCTTATTGCATGCGAACGACCCTGCTCCGAATTGCGCTTCACGCACTGTTGGCGCTAACGCTAGCCAGTTGTAGCGTGGTGCGCCTGGCCTATTACCACGTTGACTCTTGGTTACTGGGCCAGGTCGAGAGCTTTGTAACGTTGAATGACGAACAGCGCGGCTGGCTGGAGGAACGGTTGCGGTCGCATCGTGAATGGCATTGTCGGACCCAGTTGCCCGCCTATATCAAATGGCTGGGCGGGCTGCAGGCGGAAGTGGATACACCAGAACTAGCCCGATTGGAGGCGCTCGCCCAGCGGTTAGATGAGTTTATCGAGGCAATTCTGGCGGAATTCGCGCCGACGATCGCTGAATTGCTGCTGCGGTTGGAACCGAGCCAGCGCGCTGAATTGTTTGCCCGACTGGATCAGGAACTGGTCGATACTCGTATGAAGTACTTGGGTCCGTTGCCAGAACAACGGCAGCGTGAGCGGGCTGAACGCCTGGAAAAGCGATTACGGCCTTGGATCGGCGCTCTGACCGTCGAACAATCCGCCCGCATTCGTCAGTGGAGCATGGCCCTGGACGATCAGAGCAGTGGTTGGCTGGCGAACCGGCAGCGTTTGCTGGCGGCGGTGCAAGAGGCATTGACCGGACCTGATGTTGGCAGCGCCCGGCGTCAGTTGGTCAGCCTATTCGAGACGCCGGCTACAGTGCACACTGCCGACTACGCCCGACAGGTCGTCCACACTCGCACTGAGGGTCTGACTTTGACGATGGATTTGCTGCGCTTGACAACCGATCTCCAGCGCACTCGGTTTGGGCAGCGTATTGAAGGTTTGCGAGCAGACCTTCAGGCGCTGAGCTGCGGTGAACCAACGACGGTGAGTCGATTTTGATCGATTTGGCGAATTTTTCGCCAAACGCATTTGGTGCAAGACAGACAACTGCTTGCATTTTCGGATAGCGGCATTTTATTGGACTTATCCACAGAATCTGTGGAAAAAATGGGGAGGGTCAGGGAACGTTTTCCTGGCGCTGTCGAGCAGCGTCCTGCATGAAGCGGTTGAGGTCTTTTTCGAACGCTTTTAAATCTGTAGGCCGAGCTGGTGTAGCGAGCGGCGCGGCGCGGTCTGGCCCTTGCTGGGCAATCACCCTCGTGGGGGGGTTGTAACTGAGCCATTGAACCAGAGTCATGCCAGTAATAGCTATTACGATCAATAACATCACTATACGCATGTCGATTTTCTTATTTGCAAGATGTCAGGGAAAGCCGGAGACGGGGGAGCCATAGACGCTATAATCAAGTGTAGGCAATGTGAGTTTGCAATGTTGATTTTTCACACTCTGATGGAGCCCAAATGAGGCGATTGTTTATATACCACATAGTGTTAGTGTTCGTCGTATTGGCAAGTCCAGTTCAGGCTGAAACCCGTTACGTTACGGATTCCTTTAAGCTACCGATGCGCAGTGGAGGATCGGCAAATCATCGCATTGTACGCATGGTGCCTAGTGGAACGCCGCTGGAAGTTCTGGAAACCAACGATGAGGGGTTCGTCAAAGTCAGGACGCCAGAGCGGGTGGTAGGTTGGATGCTGATCCGCGACCTGATGAATGAGGCCAGCCCGCGTGATCGGGTGTTGCAACTAGAAGGACGGGTGACTGTACTGGAAGAAGAGAATCAGACTTTGCGAGGAGAGAATGAAAGCGTGAGTGTCATTCAAAATAATCTGACTCGATGCAGCGAGGAGCTAGCGGAGATTCGCAATACCGCTTCCCAAACACTGGCGATTGAGGAAAATAACCGCCAGTTGCAGCAGGAGATGACGGGGATGCGTGAGCAAATGGAGCGTCTCGAACAACAGAACAGTGCCTTACGGGATGATGCAAGCCGTAACTGGTTTCTGGCCGGCGCTGGCGTGGTGTCAGGTAGTTTGTTCCTGGGTTTCGTGATTCCCCTGATTCCCTGGCGGCGCAAGCGCCGTTGGGATCATTTTTGAGGCAATCGACTGAAAGGACATGATGAGCTGTATTTCCACGTTATTGAGTAATCGGTTGATCTATTCCGCGACCGTAACACCTTCTGATTTCAGGTGATCCCTAGTTGCTTGTGAATTTGTAGACTCAACCGCCATTGGGGATGAGCCAAACAATAGGTGAGGGCGGCTTGGGTATGGGCCTCCCGCTCAGGGCTGTCCAGCGGTTGCAGAAAGAAATGCCGAAACGCCAGATCCATGAACCGCTCTGGCTGCGCCTCCGGCTCGCGTTGTGGATAGACCAGTTTCAATTCATCACCCCAGACCAAATGCAGTGGCGCGGCAGCTTTGGGGCTGACGCAAATCCAGTCCAGTCCAAACGGCGCTGGCAGCGTGCCATTCGTCTCCACCGCCACTTCAAACCCAAGGGCGTGCAGCGCGGCGATCAGCGGCCCATCCACTTGCAGTAGCGGTTCACCACCAGTGCAAACCACATAAGGCCGGGTATACGGAGTGGGCGCCGGCCAGCAAGCAGCGACCATCGCCGCCAGGGCTTCCGGCGTTACAAACTTCCCTCCACCAGGTCCATCAACCCCCACGAAATCGGTATCACAAAACTGGCAGATCGCCGTCGCCCGGTCTACCTCCCTCCCGCTCCACAGATTGCAACCGGCAAATCGGCAAAATACCGCCGGTCGGCCTGTCCAGGCGCCTTCCCCCTGCAGGGTGTAAAAGATTTCTTTAACGCTGTAGCTCATCAGCCACTGCCCCAGCACAGCATCGCCCCACAGCCAGGTATTTGTTCCAGATCCATCCGATCCAATGGCGTCAATATCGTTGCCATCCGCTCGCGCATCCAGCCTAGCAACTCGACCGGCGTCGGCTCTGCCAAGTCCGCTAACTCATCCAGTCGGTGATGATCCAGTTGATGATAGAGCGGCTCAAACAGCGCCTTGACGACGCCGTAATCTACCGTCCAGCCCATCAGCTCATCCAGCGGTGCGGTCAGATGCAGGCGCAACGTATAACTGTGTCCGTGCAGTTGGCGGCGGGGATTGCCCTCTGGAGCGTTACTCAGGCGCAGGGCGCTCTCAAAATGGCGTTCCTTCCAAATCCGATAGCGACTCCCGTCGTAATGACAGCCTGCGGTCGCCGTTTCGTACACCGTGACCCGAGACAGCTCCGGCAAGGTGGGCCGCAATCGCGCCCACAGCCAAGCCGCCAATCGTTCGCTGGTCGGATTTTCCAGCCCCGACAGATCGTTCAAGCAGGCCCACTGCAATTGCTGGTAAAGCGGCGCCCACTGCGTTTCGATCTGATCATAGTCCGATCCCGTCACCCACAGGATGACCTCAAAGCCATGTCCGTGCATTCGTCCGCATTGATGGCCAAGGGGAACATGCGGTAGCTGATGAGCGGCCTCAAAGCGAAACCGTCGCCAACGATGACCTCGACCGTCGCTGGTTACCACCACGCCCTGGTGGAACGCGCTCTGCACGCTAACCCGCACAATTCCCGGCGCATCCAATCGCGTTCTGATCCAGCAGGCCAGGCTTTCATCGGTGGGTTCCGACAAATGATCGTTTAGTAAGGTGTAATCCAGCGGCGCAACGGCCTCTTGCAACCGCGCAGCCAATGCATCTACTTCCATCCCGGGGAAGGGCGCCCAGCCTGCTGGGAGTTCTGCCCGAACCTGTGCTAGAAAACTGTGTCCATGCAATCGCGCCCGGCGCTCGTCCGGCCATCCTACCAGTTGGCGGGCAGCCTCAAAGGGCGCAGCCGCCATGAAATAAACTCGGTCCTTCATCAGGGAGTGAGGGCGAGTAGTGGATCAATCATCCCCGCTTCAGCGAAACCTCGCGCCCGTAGTCGGCAGGCGGGACATTCTCCACAGGGCGGTCGGACGCCGTTGTAGCAGGTATGGGTATCCGCCAGCGCCGGCAATGCCCCTAAAGCACTGGCCAACCGCACGGTGTCGGCCTTGGATTTAAACATCAACGGTGTATGAATGGTAATCTCATACTCCATCCCCAGCCGAATCGCCTGCTCCAGTGCCTGAAGCGTCGCCTGCCGGCAGTCGGGATAGCCGCTGTAATCGGTCTGGGCTACGCCGGTGACTAAATGGCGAATACCCCGAGAATAGGCTAGGGCAGCGGCGAAGGTCAGAAAAATCAGGTTGCGGCCAGGAACGAAGGTGTTCGGTAACCAGGTCTGCGCATCAATTCCAGCCTGAACCAGAATTGCCGGGTCGGTCAGCGCATTACCACCCAGCGCCGCAAAGGTGTTGATTGGCAAGACGGTCTGGGGCGTACCCGCCTGGGCGGCGACCCGCACCGCACAATCCAGTTCAAGACGATGCCGTTGACCATAGTCAAAAGTCACCGCTTCGACCTGGTCAGCGCCGAATCGCTGCAATGCCCAGTACAGGCAGGTGGTGGAATCCTGCCCGCCAGAGAGAACAACGAGGGCCTGGCTCATATTGCCTTCATTACTCTGATGCACCGTTCAACCGCACACTGGGTTTGATCGCGATACCGCCGCGTGGAGCGAAATCGCCGCGCACTTCCAGCCAGCGTGGTTGCAATAACGCAAATAAATCCAGAGCAATGCGGTTAATACTGTCCTCGCTGAACGAACCCTGGTTGCGAAAGCTGAATAGATACAGTTTCAACGATTTCGATTCCACCAGCCAATCACGCGGGCTGTAGCGGATCGTGACACGGGCCAAGTCAGGCTGGCCGGTGACCGGACACAGACAGGTAAACTCCGGGCAGTCCAGCTCCACCAGGTATTCTTGCTGGAGATAACGATTGGCAAACCGCTCCAGAACGTGCGGAGCGTACTCGCCGGGATAGTCAGTTTGCGATCGGCCCAACAGGGTCAGGCCGGTAGTATTGGCATCAGACATCAGCGTATCCAGTGATTGAAAAATCCAACTACTCTTCCATTTGCCGCCGCAACTCCGCCTCTTCAGCCAGCGCGGCCAGTAACATCTCTGGCGTGAGCGGCTGATCCAGCAGGGTGGCGCGGCGGCGGATGGTGGCGAAGTCGCCCAGGGTCAGTGGCCCCAATGCCCAGAACCGAGTCTGGATTTCTTCCGACAAGCCCTCGTCTGGCCAGGTTCCCGCCTCACGCAGAGTCCGGTGCAAACACTGCTCAGCCTGTTCCGCAGCCAGTGGCCAGAACCGCACCTTGACATCAAATCGCCGCCGCACTGCCGGATCGAGATCGCTGACCCGGTTGGTCGCGCACAGCAAAATGCCGTCAAACTGCTCCATTCGCACCAACAACTCGTTGACCTGGGTGACTTCCCAAGTCTGTCGGGCGTACTGTCGGGCGCGCAGGAAGGAATCTGCTTCGTCAATTAGCAATACGGCCCGGCTTTGACGGGCCTCCTGAAACATGCCAGCGATCCGTTCCTCGGTCACGCCAACCAGCGGATTAAGCAAGTCGGAAGCGGTCCGCAGCAACAAAGGCTGATCCAGTCGGCGGGCCAGCCAAGCGGCAAAAGCGCTCTTACCCGTTCCCGATGGACCATATAGACAAATTCGGCCCTGACCTTGGCGTCCTAGTCCCTGAACCAGCTTCGGCAGATCGCAATCACAGTTGATCAGGGCTGGATCATAGTCATCGCTGACCCCCACTGTTGCGGGTTGAAAAGCCGGTTCACCGTGACGGGTAGCAGCCAGAGCGTGATCCAACACCCGGCCTAGCAGCCTCTCCCCTTGTGCGGCGAACGCTTCGGGCAGCAGGTGCGCCAGGCGTGCGGCCTTCTGCACCAACGCCGGACTGAGATGGGGATCTTCCGCCCGCTCGGCAATCCATTGCGCATCAACGGCTAACTCACCGAGATGGCGACGGATAATTCGTTCCCGCACCGGCCGGGGTGGGATGTCCAGGGCTAACTGTAGATCGAAGCGGCGCAGGAATGCCGGATCAACGGTGTCGATGCGGTTGATCACCCAGATCGCCGGCGCCCGATTGTGTTCCAGTACCCCATTCAGCCAGCCCTTGTTGATCCCACTGTCACGAGGCATAAAAAAGGATAAATCCATCTCACCGCTTTCCGAGAGCACATCGCCCGCTTCATCGAACAACAGAGCGCACTCATGGCGTCGGGTTAACAGGTGTTGGGCCAGACTGTAGCGGGACAAGCGCTGGCGGGCATTCAGGGGATCTTCATCCTCATCGCTGGCCTGTACGGTAAACAGCGCAATGCCTGCTGCCTCGGCCAGGGTCAACGCCATCTCGGTTTTGCCGGTGCCTGGCGGGCCGTACAACAGCAAATTGACCCCTGGGGTTTCACTTGCAGCGGCTTTGGCCAGCAGTTGGCGGGCCAGATCAAAGTCCTCGATCCGATGGGCAAAGTCGCTGGCGGTCAGCGTAGCCGGGCGGGCCGGGGCGACGTAATGCTGGAACAGAGTCGTGGTGTCTAAACGCTCGCCCAAGAGTAATTGCGGCAGGTGATCCAGGATGTCCAGCTTGGCCTTCAGGTGGTAGCGATGGCTATCATCGATCCGGATCAGTCCGGTTCGGGCGAGCAGGCCATTGGGCAACAGCGCCCGGTATACTGCATCGGCGCTGGCGTTCAGCATAGTCGCCAGTGCTGTACAAGCGCCCCGGCGACTGAACTCTCCCAATGGCTGACAGGCCACGTATAGGGTCGGGTCGAGATGCAGCATGGCGGCCAGCAGTAGCAGTTCGCGCTCCAGTGGCGCTAATCCCAAGGCAGTGGCAATAGCGGCGACATTGCCAAAAGGAGGCCGAGGATCGGTGGCGACCGGCTCCAGATCCAGCTTGCCCAACTGTCGTTGCAGGGCGAGGCCAATCGGCCCACGCATCTGGATGCCCAGTGCGGTCAGCAGTCGGCTTCGCCGGTGATGCCGTAGGTAAATCTCCATCCGTTCCGAGCGTACTCCCAGCCAGGCTCGTAGTATCCAGTGGCGCCGCATTACTAGATAGTTTGGACTTAGATGCGCCAATTCCTCCAGTAAGTCCTCGGCGTCATCATCAAATTCCAGATGGTCTTCATCAAGACCGAAGGGCAGGAAATCCAGGGTATCTTCCTCTCTAGTCTGTTCTATTGCATCGTCCAGCGTGCGGCGTTGATGGCGGCGATGGGGCATAGGTTCATTCTCCGCATGATGCAGCTATTTAAATTTACGAGCACTTGGCGATCCTGGCAAACTGGCGAATAATATCAGCTTACCCTCATCAGGACCGACTCCCATGCAACCTGTCCTCAAATCCGCCAAGCTGGCCAATGTTTGTTATGACATTCGTGGGCCGGTTTTGGCGCGCGCCAAACAGATGGAAGAAGAAGGGCATCGGATCGTCAAGCTTAATATTGGCAACCCGGCGCCCTTCGGGTTCACTGCGCCGGATGAAATCGTGCAGGACGTGATTCGTAACTTGCCGGACGCCTCCGGCTACTGTGACTCCAAAGGTCTGTTCGCTGCGCGCAAGGCGATCATGCACTACACCCAGCAAAAGCAGATTGTTGGGGTGAACATTGAGGACATTTACATTGGTAACGGAGTGTCCGAGCTGATCGTCATGGCGTTGCAGGCATTGCTCAACAACGGCGACGAAGTGCTGATTCCGGCTCCGGACTATCCACTGTGGACAGCGGCGGTCAGCTTGTCGGGCGGGTCGCCGCGTCATTACCATTGTGATGAATCATCCGGTTGGTTACCGGATTTGGACGATATCCGGGGCAAGATCACCCCCAACACCCGGGCGATTGTCATTATCAACCCGAATAACCCTACTGGTGCGTTGTATCCAGCGGAATTATTACGAGCGATTCTGTCCCTCGCCCGTCGGCATCAACTCATCGTCTACGCTGATGAAATCTATGACAAGGTGCTTTATGACGGTGCTCAACATACTTCTATTGCTTCGCTTACTGAAGACGTATTATGTATAACATTCAATGGATTATCTAAAAATTACCGGGCCTGTGGCTATCGCGCTGGCTGGATGATCGTATCAGGCGAGAAAAGTCATGCCCAAGACTATATCGAAGGCTTAACGATCCTTGCATCCATGCGGTTATGCGCCAACGTGCCAGCGCAGTACGCGGTTCAGACAGCACTCGGTGGTTATCAAAGCATCGACGATTTGGTGTTGCCAACTGGACGCTTGGGTAAGCAGCGTGATCTGGCGTTTCAATTGTTGACCGAGATTCCCGGCGTCAGTTGTGTTAAACCCCAAGCGGCGCTGTATCTTTTCCCTCGACTTGATCCTCATATCTATCCTATCGCCGATGATCAGCAGTTCGTTCTCGACCTGTTGCTGGAAGAAAAAGTGCTGCTGGTGCAGGGTACGGGATTTAACTGGCCCCATCCGGACCATCTGCGGATCGTCTTTCTACCGCATGAGGACGATTTGACGGAGGCCATTGGGCGCTTTGCCCACTTTCTGGAGCGCTATCGCAAACGTCATAGCATTTAGCGAAGAGTATGTCGATGAATACACAACACATGTTGTACCAGCGTCGCGCTGTTCCCCGCGCTGGCGAGGATAGCCCTGATAACTGGCCTCGATGGGATTTATATCATGATCCTCAGGATGAGGGGGGGCCGAACCCTTATTATGATATCGACTATTTGCCTGTCGTAGTGGAAACCGACCTGACACTGGTTGTATATGGCGGGGGCGGCATTGAATGGCAGGACACAACTGGCAACGTGCTGACGACTGACGATGCTGAATCACAAGGCCGGCTTAGTATCACGGAATGCTCCGTGAAATCTCAACATTGATGATCTGATATGTTTGTATTACAACCAGCGGTAGCCATGCATCACGTTGAAAACATGACTATCCGCTGGATCGTTTGCTATGCAAGGCTACTTCTTACCATCTTGAGCGGCCACCACCGCCACCGCCACCGCCACCGCCACTGCGTCCCCCTCTCGTTGTTGAAGGTTTTTCAGTAGCCATGTTGACTTTTAGGGGGCGCCCTCCCAGATTTTTACCGTTTTGTTCCAGCGCCTTTTCTGCAGACTGCTGCGTAGAAAAAGTAATAAAAGCAAATCCCTTGGGTCGTCCAGTAGCCCTATCCATAATCAGGGCGAGGTCCTCAATTTCACCATAAGGTGAAAAGATTTCCCGTAACTGTGATTCATCAACGGTATATGGGAAATTGCCAACATAGAGTTTATTTTGCTGCATTATGTCTCCGGAATTCTGCACAGTTGGAATGGATCGAATGTCCCGATATGGAAAGGACAGAAATTGCTGACTATACACAATAAATTTTTCGTATAGCATCATCTTCTAATCGTTTCGCTTCCACATCCGTGGCAGAAACTAGTTCATGGCTGGAGATTCGTCAAGTTCTTCCGCAAGAATCGTGTGATTTGACGAGGCAGAGCTGGGAATGAAAGACCTTACTCCGTGTTACGGCAGCACGTCTTCGCTGCGTAGATGTGACTCTGGTGGTTGTGGTCCGGGTTCGCTGCGCGCTTCAGATACGAACGCTGGACAAGGCCGGTGGCTGGTTTGCCAGTGTTCCAGGAATTCCCCCCAATGAGGGTTGTAGGTACGGCCTGCTTCAAGATAGTCTCGCAAGCTTTGCAGGCTGACGTTGTGGCCGTGAGCGCTGAGTCGGGTGCTGAAATACGCCCAGCGCAGGTACAGCAGATAGGTGTTGAGTACGTCGCCTTCGCAGTATTGATTGATGGCAGTGTAATTGCCGGCGGCGGCTTGCTCAGCTACATGTTCTCCGCAGCCGTTCCATTTGCCGGGAAAACCCAATGCCAAGGCCGCCTCGTCGAGCCCCAGGCGAGGTGAAGCGCCAAAGTCGCTTAACACATCCATCAAATCGCAGTGCCAGTTGGATTCGTAGCGATAGTCGTAACCAAAACGGGGATCGGTACGATGCCAGTTGATTGCGGCCAACCCGTGGATCAGGGAACGCTGTTTGAGCACAGCAGCATCGAAACTGCGACCATTCCACGTTACCACCCGGGGCTTCTGCTTGTCGATCATTTGCCAGAACCCAGCCAGGATTTCCTGCTCGCTACGGTTGGCGATGCAAGCCGACCCCAATTTGCGCACCAGGTAGCGCTCCCGCTCGCCCTCTCGCTCGATCCGCGCTAACAGAAAGCCCAAGGTTACGATCTCGTGTTGGATCGGTTTGGGAAAAGTGTTGGGATCGCGATCCGCAGACAAAATGGTCGTGTCAGGCCGAGTTTCCAAGTCAATAACGAGAAGATGTTGAGGAATAGTCATAGTTTCCCATCGTGAACCTTAGTTTTAGGAGAGTGTTTCTATATATAGCTATCCCACCCCGCTCGTGGAAATTCCCCTCCTTGGATAAGGAGGGGTGGCGCGTAGCGCCGGGGTGGCTTGAACCCGTGAATCCACAACTCAAAGAGGATTGCTATAGATAGAGGCTCATAACGTGATGGTCGCTCGCGCCTGCTCATCGGGATCGAAAATCACCTCCCCCGACAGCCGCCGCATGTAGCCCATCGGCACGGACATCCTCAATTGGCTCCGCTCGGCCTTGGCCCGCCTGCCCGCCATCATCCGCTGCTTGAGCACATGCGGTTCCGCCTCCGGCACGGTTCCTTTCAACCCCAGCGACAGCCGATTGTTGTAGTCGATCGGATCGTAAATTCGGTCAATCCTATAGCGGTATTCTCAATGGTATATCGAGACCCTGTTCGACTGCCTCAAAAGTCGGGGCTTCAGCTTCGAAGACACCCACCTCACCGACCCCAAGCGCCTGGCCAAGCTGATGGATAGGGAAGTCCCCTGGCTAAGCCGGGGTTTACCTAAATTTAATTATTTCTTCCAGGGTCCTAACTCATAAAACCTAAATTCCCAAGCAGCTTCTTATTGGGTATCCTTTTAGTGGTTCTGCATTTCGGTGTCATCTTCCGTGAGGAGCGTTACCGAGTGGGGGCGCTCGGTTTGCCCATCGTCATAGCTACACGCTCGTTTGCGACGAAAGTGAGGGGCAAGTGACGGCCTCGGAGCCGCCCAAGCGATGGTATCGTTTCCAGGCGCGCTGGCACTGCACGCTTGCCACCCCATTCGAAAGAGGTTGAGGCGAACATCGTGTGCGAGATACTAAACTAATCAGGAATTGTGATGCGGACGTTACATCAGTGGGGATGGGTACTGGGCCTGTTTTTCCTGAGTCTGACCAGCGTCGTCAATGGCAAAAGATTACTTGAGCCGGACGAACCGGAGGACTTAATGACGCTGAGCCTGGAAGACCTGATGCAACAAAAAATCACGTCGGTGAGCCGGAAACTACAACGGCTTTCTCAGGCGGCGGCGGCAGTATTCGTCATCACCGCTGAAGATATTCATCGCTCCGGGGCGTTGACTATCGCTGACGCCCTGCGCATGGTTCCCGGACTGGACGTGGCGCGTATCGACGCCAATAAATGGGCGATCAGCTCCAGAGGGTTCAACAATCGCTTCGCCAACAAGATACTGGTGCTGATTGACGGCCGCACTGTTTATACTCCGCTGTTTTCCGGTGTGTTCTGGGAAATCCAGAATACCCTGCTCGATGATATTGACCGAATCGAGGTCATTCGCGGCCCAGGCGCGGCCCTGTGGGGATCAAACGCCGTCAATGGCGTGATCAACATTACCACCAAGAGCGCCAGAGATACTCAGGGTGGGTTATTGACCTTTGGCGGCGGTAGCGAAGAACGGGGCTTTGGCGCGATTCGCTATGGCGCGAAATGGGGAAAGGACGCTTATGCCCGCGTCTACGCCAAATCATTCAGGCGCGATGGCCAAGTCACCGCGTCCGGCGACGACGCCCCGGATGACGGACGAGCGGGACAGGCGGGATTTCGCGTCGATTGGCAACAGTCCGGTCGGGACGTGATCACCGCGCAAGGCGATATCTACAACGGCGACGCCAACCAAACCGTGATCCTGAACGAGTTGACGCCGCCGTATACAAGAGCTTTTGACGACCAAGCCGATTTTTCCGGCGGCAATCTGCAAGCGCGCTGGCGGCGCTCGTTCTCGGCGTCCTCGGAATTGGAGGTGCAGGCTTATTATGACTGGACCGAACGCAGTGAAGCGACGAGTAGGCTAAAACAGGAGGTCTTTGATTTGGATCTGCAACACCGTTTTGCCTGGGGCGAACGACAGGACATCGTCTGGGGACTGGGCTACCGGTTTTCGCAGGATCGCATCAACAATTCGCCATACATCGCTTTTATTCCCGACAGCCGGCATTTAAATCTGTTCAGCGCATTTATTCACGACGAGATTAAGTTGGATAAAGATCTGCTTTTAACGATCGGTTCCCGGTTTGAACACAATGACTATACCGGCTTCGAGATCCAACCCAACATCCGCTTGTCATGGACGCCGAACGACCAGCACACCGTATGGGGCGCCATCTCGCGTGCGGTCCGGATGCCGTCGCGAGTCGATGCTGATTACTATGGCATTTCATCAGTCATCCCGCCCGACACGCCGGTTAATCCTCAGCCTTTGCCCATCCTAATCACCACCAACGGCAATCCGGCCATTCTGTCGGAAAATCTAATTGCTTATGAACTGGGTTATCGGTTCAGCCCCAGCCCCCGGTTTTCCCTGGATCTGGCGGGATTTTTCAACGTCTACGATGATCTTCGCACGGTGCGCGAGGACGCGCCGACGTTCGAGACTCTACCGCCACCCCCTCATTTGTTACTACCAGTGACGTTCGTCAATCAGATGAGCGGCCATACCTATGGGCTGGAACTGGCGCTGGATGGGCGACCCTCGGAATGGTGGCGCCTGCGCGCCGCCTACACTTACTTTCATGCTAATTTACATCTGGATGACGGCAGTAACGACACCTTGAGTCTGGCCGCCGCCGAGGGTTCCAGCCCGAAGAATCAATTCTCTCTGTTTTCCACCATGAATTTGAGCGACCACCTGGATTTCGACCTGTGGTTACGTTCGGTGGGCGCCCTGAGCTATCCGCAGGTGGATCGCTATACCACGTTGGACGCCCGCTTGGGCTGGAAACCCCGGAAGGATTTGGCAGTCGCCATCGTCGGCCAGAATCTGCTCAACAGCCAGCATTTGGAGTATGGATCGGTATTTTTGAATGCGGTGACGACGGAAGTGCAACGTGGGATCTACGCCAGGATTGATTGGCGGTTTTAAGTCTGGAGGTAAGACTGCTTTTAAATTACCCAGAATGGAGATCGTTATGTTGCCGCGCCTGCTCGACCCCCGTCCCGATTTTGCCAAGCTCCCCGATCCACGCCGGGAGACGCAGAACAAATGACATGCCCTGCAGAATATGCTGATGATAGTGCTGCGCGCCGTCCTCAGCGGGATCGAAGATTGGGTCGGGATGCAAACCGATAGCCTTCGCCAGCGCAAAATTCGCGCCGCCCTCAATGGATGACTATCGGCTGAACCTCATCCTCGGCATCCTGACCCCAGCCACCACATAGCGCGATTGCCCTGGTTACCGGTCACTTCCTGCGAATCCTGATGATTCTTCGGTTTATCTTTTTGCCGACATGAGCGGAATTTTTTCATCGCTAGGGCGCAATGCGTATCCGTCGCCCTTCCTTTAGCCCATTCGCTGGGCGAACGACTAAAACATCCGTCTCCACCAGACCGGAAATAATTTCGATTTTCGCTTCACCAACGACGCCGGTTTCAACCGACTGGCGATGCAGTCGTCCATTGCGCACCGTCCAGACCTGGCTATCCAGCACCGCCGTCGCCGGAACCAACAGGACGTTTTCACGCTGCTCGATAATCATGTTCACCTCAGCCGTCATGCCGATTCGCAGGGGAATGTTGTCGCCAGCAAAGCGAATGCGCACCCGATAGCTGCGCGTGACGGGGTTGCCTTTCGGAGTCATGTCTTCAACCACTCCATCCAGCACCCGATCCGGCAGGGCAGGAGCGCGGATCAGCACCGGTTGGCCGGGATGAATCTGGAGGATATCTTCCTCATCAACTTCGGCGGCAATTCGCAGCGGCGCACAACAGGAAAAGTAAAAAACAGGCTGATTGGCCGCAATCAATTGGCCCACCTCACCGTCGCGTTGCAGAATTTGCCCTGCAGCCGGTGCGGTAAGCGTCATGTAGGAACGCAGCGTCCGCGCCCGCGCCAAGGTTGCTTCCGTCGCCTGCCACTCGGAACGCGCCCGATCGCGTTCGAGAACGGTTCCCAGTCCCCGATCGAGCAAGGTCTGGGCGCGGTCAAGTTGGGTTTTGGCAAAACGGGTGCGTGCTTCCAGCTCATCGACCGATTTTCGTAAGTCCTCATCTTCGAGCCGGGCCAGCGTCTGACCCTCGCGAACCTGGTCGCCTTCATCAACGTTGAGTTCCATCAACCGACTGGTATTGCGCGGCGCGATGGGCAGCATAACCGTGGGCTCCACCGCGCCCGTGGCGTAAATTGCCCGCACTGCCGGTCCACGGGTAGGATGGGCAGTGTCCAACGTGATCGGTCCCCACAGCCGCCATCCCAAAAAGCCGCTGGCAGCCAGTAGAATCAGTGTAAAAATCGTCCAAAAAAAGCCATGCTGTTTCATAGAATCATCATAACCCGCTTATTGACCATCGTGCATGAACGAGGAGGCTACAGAGATTGGAGGGCCATCCGCTATGCTTATGCACGGACTGAACATTCACGGACACCGTCTCCGCCATGAGCGACGCCCATTCCCTCGGGTTGCCCGGCTTGCTGACACCTCTTGAGTTGCGAGAGTGCGCGGGTTGCGGCGCGAAATTCGTGGGGCGGACCTGGCATACGCGCTGCCATGCCTGTTACCGCTATATCAAATCCGACCCGGATGCGCCTCGGCGTGACCCGGATGCGGAATTGCGTTTGCTCAGAACCGAGTTGGACATGATCCGCCAAGAATTGATCCAGGAGCGCCAGGCGTATCTGGAGGCGGTGAATCGGCTAGCGGCGCTCGAACACGCTGGAGTAGACCTGAAAAACGAACGCGATTTATGGATGGAGCGGTATTATCAAGTCTTGGCGGTGCGCCCGTCGAAACGGCCTGCAATCCCGCAGCACATGCTGCGGCGGCTGCTCTGGTTGTGTCATCCAGACCGGCATGGCGACAGCGAGGCAGCGACTTCGGCGACGGCCTGGTTGCTTTCACAGCGGACGCGATGAACGGACAGCCTATCAGGTTGCGGGCTCTGGCGATTCAATCGCGGTGGCGCGACGGCTAAATCTTCCGCTCAAAAGGCGTCAACGCCCGATGGGTGAGTCGATACAACTGGGCTGGGCGATGTGCGCCGGTGCGAAATTGGCCAAGGATCGGCTCGATGATGCCCTGCTCCATGATTTTGTGCCGGAATGAAGCTTTATCGAGCCGGACGCCCTGGGTCTGCTGATAGATGCCATGCAGGTCGTTCAGGGTAAAAACTTCAGGCAGCAAGAACGCGGGCAGCGAGGAGTAGGTCGCCTTGCTGCGCAGCCGTTCCAGGGCTTTGGCGACGATTTGAGTGTGATCGAACGGTAGTGTCGGCAAATTCTCCGCCGGAAAAGTCTCTGCGACTTGGCTACGGTCGAGCAGGGTGGCAGGAATCAGTGCGTAGTAGGCGACGCTGATTGACCAGCCCCGGGGATCGCGGGTTGCCCCGGAGAAGGTGTAAAGCTGCTCCAGATAGGGCGCGTCAAAGCCGAGTTTGGCGCGGATGACCCGACGGGCAGCGTCTTCTGTGTCAGCGTCTTCCTGGACGTGCACGAATCCACCCGGCAGCGCTAGTTGGCCCTGTTCAGGCGGTTTCTGGCGCTGCGTCAAAATCAGGCAAAGCCGCTCGCTCAGGATCGTGAATAGCGCCGTATCGACCATCGCCAATGGTTGCGGAAAAGTGACTTTCACCCTAAAACCTCCTGAATATCTTTTTATTTCAATATTATAAAAATCAGTAACACAATTCTATAGAATAGCGTCCATGGAATCGATGACTATTTTTTAATTGTTATTTACAAAATACAAATAACTGAGTTAAACTGCTTTCCATGGAGTCCGGCAAAGCGGACTCCTGGACATGATCTGAAATAACTGCAATGTCTTTAGAAGGAGAACACCATGGGAACCGCCCGCTGGAATCGTGACGACTGGAGCGATTACGCCGCCGCTACATCCTATAAAAGCACCGATGCTGTCTTTACTTCACGGTCGATGGCCCAGGATCTCAACCCGTTCGGTATCGTTGCGCGGGAATCGCGGGATTCTGACCTCAATCCTGAATCGACCGCCGTCATCATCGGGCTGGACGTCACCGGCTCAATGGGGATGATCGCCGACGTTCTGGCCCGTGAAGGTTTAGGGATACTGGTCGAGGAAATCCTGGCTCGCCGGCCTGTATCCGATCCGCACATTCTCTGCATGGGGATTGGCGATGTGCTTTATGACCAGGCGCCATTGCAAGTCACCCAGTTCGAGGCTGATATCCGCATCGCTCAACAACTGGAACGGCTCTGGCTGGAAAAAGGCGGCGGCGGCAATGCTTGTGAGTCCTACAACCTGCCGTGGTACTTCGCAGCCACGCACACGCTGATTGATTGCTTCGAGAAACGCGGGCGCAAGGGCTATCTGTTCACCGTGGGTGATGAGGAGCCACCACCGGATTTGCCTGCTCGGGCGATTGCCCGGGTTATTGGTGATCGGGCGCCGCACGATCTCAGTTCCCGCGAACTGCTGCAGAGGGTTAGCCAGCAGTACCATGTCTTTCATGTAATCGTCGAGGAAGGTTCGCACGCCCGCTGCGATCCACACGGGGTGCGCCGCCGGTGGACTGAGTTGCTGGGTCAACGGGTGATCGGTCTGGCGGACCATACGAAGCTCGCCGAGGTGATCGTATCCGCCATCGAAGTCAACGAAGGCCGCGACCGCGACGCTGTGGCCAAGAGTTGGTCACGGGAAACCGCCCAGGTGGTGCAGCGGGCGATGCGAGCGCTGGAACCCACTGGCCGACCTGGCGCACGAGGCGTGCGGTTTTAAGGAGATAGCGGGTAGGAATGCCGGGGAAATGCACTACTCGCTGATTGAACAGGAGCCATCCTGATGCGTTTGGAAAAAACAGCCCAAGTGGTGATCGGCGCACAATTCGGCGACGAGGGCAAAGGACGACTCATTGACTATCAGGCGGCGACCGTCGGCCAGGATGGATTAGTGGTACGCTTCAATGGTGGAGCGCAAGCCGGTCATACGGTGGTGACACCGGGTGATCGGCGGCATGTCTTCAGCCACATCGGCAGTGGCGCATTCGCCGGGGCTGCCACTTTTCTGTCGCGATTTTTCGTCGCCCATCCGATGTTGTTTCTCAAGGAATTAAACACGCTGGAGGGGTTGGGCGTAAAGCCCACGGTATTCATCGATCCGGCCAGCCCGGTCACCACGCCTTACGACATGATGATCAACCAGATCGTTGAGCGAGAGCGGGGAGGGGGTCGGCACGGTAGTTGCGGCGTCGGTTTCGGCGAGACCTTAGCGCGCAACCTGCATCCCGAATATGCACTAATCGTTAGTGGTCTGACGGATGAGAGGCTGATCGACCGGTTGGATGCGATCCGCCGCCGCCATGCGCCGGCCCGGTTGGCGCAATTGGGCTTCGGCGACACCTACCTTCGTGAGGCGGGATTGTTTCACTCGGACGCTATTCTGGAACGTTATGTTGAAGATGTTCGCCGCTTTCTGGACGCAGTAGCGGTGATTGATGCTCAGGCAGTGATCCAGGGTCGGCGAATCCTGTTCGAGGGGGCTCAGGGGTTGCTGCTTGATCAGGAGCGCGGATTTTTCCCCTATGTGACCCGCTCTTATACTGGCTTGCGTAACGTACTGGCGCTAGCGGGCGAGTGGGGTCTGGAGCGACTCGAAGCTACCTATGCAACCCGCGCCTATCTGACTCGGCATGGGGCTGGCCCGTTACCGGGTGAGTCGCTGGAGAAACCGTATCCAGGCGTCATCGATTACACTAATGTATCGAACGATTATCAGGGAGCGCTGCGATTTGCCTGGCTGGATGTGGATCTGCTTGAGCAGGCCATTACTGCTGATTTGAGCGATGCGCGTCGGTGTCCAGAAATAGCGGTCGAGCCAAGGCTGGCGATTGCCTGTCTGGATCAGATCGGTGACGGATTAGCGATTTACCACCAGGCAGGACGCCGCTACCGGGTAGGGCTGGAATCGTTTATCGCAGCGGTCGCTCAGGCTACGGACCTTGATCAGGTATGGTTGGGTTGGGGACCGGATCGGGATTCGATGAATTGTTATTAGCAATAGGCGCCCGGTATTCGGAACACTTCTAATCTGGCTTGTGGCCAATCACTTGTCGCTGAAGCAACGCACACTGCTTTTCGTTCCGCATACACTGCTGCTTGATCGCCCAGAGATTCGCCTCGGGTCATTCTGTTGTAGAGTGCCAACTGATTGACCTGTCGGAAATTTAGGGTCCATTATGTAGGTCGAGATCGTGCGTCGCATCGAACAGGTGGTAGCGGCTCTTGCCGCCAAGCTTGGCTTGGTACATGGCTTGGTCGGCCTGGCGCAGCAACTGCTCGGCATCGATGGGTTCCTTCTGCGGGTAAAAACTGACTCCCAGGCTGGCGGAGACGTGTAGCGTACCCGCTTCGTCATACACAGGTTCGGCGGCGGCGGCGAGCAGCCGGTTCAGCCAAGGCAGGCAGGTGCTGGCATCCGGCAGATCGATCAGGATCGTGACGAACTCATCACCCCCCAGGCGAGCCAGGGTGTCGCCTTTGCGCAGGGCGTGTTTCATCCGGTTGGCTAGCGTTACCAGTAGACGGTCGCCGGCGTCATGGCCATGGTTGTCGTTGACGGCCTTAAAGCCATCCAGGTCGAGATAGACCAAGGCCAACTGTTCCTTTCGCCGCAGGGTTTGCGCCATGGCCTGCCGCAGGCGGTCGGTCAGCAGGACGCGGTTGGGCAAGTCGGTCAGGGCGTCATAGTGCGCGATGTGCTCAAGTTGTTGTTGGTGTTCTTTTTGCGCGCTGATGTCCGAGAACAGCCCGACGTAACGTTGCACGCGGCCATCGGAGGCGCGCACGGCGCTGATGGTCAACATCTCGGCATACACTTCGCCGTTCTTGCGGCGGTTCCAGACCTCGCCGGTCCAGCTTCCCTGGGCCTGGAGCGTTTGCCACATTTCGGCATAAAACGCCGGGGCGTGCCGGCCGGACTTCAGGATGCGGGGATTCTGGCCTAGCACCTCTTCCCGGCGGTAGCCGGTGATGCGGGTGAAGGCCGCATTGACATCGAGGATGCTGCCTTCCGGGTCCGTGATCGTGATGCCTTCATTGGCGTGCTGGAACACGCTGGCGGCCTGTTCCAGAGCGGCTTCAGCCGCTTTGTGCTCGGTGATGTCGTCGTAGATGCCCAGTACTCCGAACACGTTTCCTTCAGCGTCGCGCAGCGGCGTCTTGGAGGTGCGCAACCAGATTGTCCTGTTGTCCGGCGTGGTTTGCGGTTCCTCATAGTTCAGACGCGGCTGACCCGAGTCCATCACTTGCTGGTCATCAGCGCGGTAGCGATCGGCCTGCGCCGCCCAGCTCATGGCAAAGTCGTCACGACCGATCAGCTCGGACGGCGCTTGCTTACCGGCATCCCGGGCAAAGGCGGGATTGCATCCGAGGTAGTTGAGATTGCGGTCCTTCCAGAACACGCGGATCGGCGCCGTATCGATCACTTTCTGCAACATGTAGGTTGATTTCTCCAGTTCCACTGTCGTCTCGGTAAGCGCAGCCTGAATCGTTTCCCACTCGTCGCGGCCTGGATGCTTGGATGCGGGAGTCCATTTTCCCGGATGGATCGCGGCGATTTGATCGAGAATCCTCTCCAGCGGGGCGCGGATGTTGCGGCGGACCACGCACAGGGCATAGACGACCGACAGTAATGCGATCAGCGCTGCGAACATGGAAACGACCTGCCCGGTGTTGCGCACCGCCTGCCGGATTTGGTGGTGCAGCGTGTCGGTATGGCTTGCGATGCTGGCGTCCAGGCGCTGCATCTGCGCAAGCACCGTTTCCCGAGCGTCATGGTGGTGCGCGAGTGTTGCGCCGTAGTCGCCCAGCTTTGCGTTCAGGCGAAGCACCTGCTCACGGTAGGCGCGAATGAGCGCACCGACCTGTTGGCCAATGCGCGCCATTTCGGGCGACGCCGGGGTGAAACCCTGGATGCGCAAGGCGAGATCGTCGATGGCGGGAAGTACGGCGACTTGCGCGTCACCCGCCGATCGGCTGTCGCCACTCTGCATCGCGATTTGCTTGCCGATCTGCAATGCGGTTTCACGATAGCCCGAGACCAGCGCGATGATCTGGTCGAGATGGCTAACCGACTTGCCGGCCAGCGTTTGGTCGATCAGCGCCCGCCCCGTGAAGCTTTCCAGTTGCTCGAACTCGGTCAGCAGGCGACGGTCGGTTTCTACGACTTCGGTCAGGACGCCGCCAATAGCGCCACAGACATCGAATAGCCGTTCGGTTTCCCGCCGCAGAGCACGCATCGATGCCGTCAGTTCCTGATCCGGGATCTGCTGGATCAGCGTGTCCAGTGAGTGGTTGATGTGGGCGCGGGTCACGCCGAATGCCGTCGGTTCCCGGCATGTTTGACGCGCCAGATCGATCTCGGAAAGCGTGGCGGTCAACTCGCGTCCGATGGCGGCGTTGTCGATGATCTGCCGCATCTGAACCGAGGCCATCTGCGCCGCCAGCCCCTCCAGTTGATTGAAGGAACCAACGGTCAGGGTGGCGATGACGCCCATGGCCAGGGCATTGAGCGCCACCAGGGCGTACAGCTTATTTCCGATGCCTTTCGGCCAAGGGGACATGATGCGCTCCCACCGCCTACGGTCGCCCGCGCACCAGCGTCGCCCCTCTTAGCACCATCGGCTTCAGGGTAATCTCTCTGCGCTCCAGCTCCGTTACGTTGATGATGCGCTGCCCCTGCACATTTTGCATGATGGGAATGGTCGCTACGGGTTTGCCGCGCAGGGCCTGAAGCAGCATTTCCGCAGATTTTTCGCCTTGCTCTTGCCCGGTCTTGACGACGGCGGCCAAAGCGCCCTGTTCAACCTGATAGCGGTTACCCGCCAACATCGGGCCATGGTAAATGTCCTTCAGTAATTGGCTGATTTCCATGTGGGTGAGCGCTTTGCCGCTTTGATCCGTCATGCCTTCAAGGCTGTCGATGAACAGTGCATCGCATGACGCATTGAGCGACGGTTTCAGTGCGGCGAGCGCACTCGTCGTAGAAACCAGGTGGAAATCGGAGACCGTCGCCGGATAGCTGTCTCTGTCGCGCAGGACCTGGGCGCGCAGCGATTGGCCCGGCTGCACATTGTTGGTCAGGAAGCAAATGTTCTGAACGGAAGGCAACAACTGCTTGATGAAGGACAGGGATTCGCGGACATGGGCGCGCTCCAGCACGCCGGAGACGTTGCGCGACGGAAATCCGTACTTTTCCGGTTCGGCGTTAACGCCGTTGAACATGACCGGTTTGTCGGTCTTGTCCTTAAGGAAAGGTACGACGAACATCGCCTGGGCATCGTCATCGGCCGCGATCACGCCGTCGGGTTGAAACTGTTGGAACAAGGCATAGGCTTCTTTGGCGCGCTTCGGTCCGCTGGCGCGATCGGCTTTGGTATTCATGTAGAAATAGCGGATCTCGCTCGACGGGGAGAGTACCCCTTCGATCCCTTCGCGGATTTCCTTGACCCAGGGGTTGTCTTCCTCATAGCTCATGACGACGAGAACCTTGAACTCTGCGGCTATCGCCGAAGTCGACAGCAGCCAGGCCATCGCCGCTACCAGCGCTCTGGCCGCCAGCCACCCCGTCGTTCTCGATGATTTTTTCATAATGCGTAGTCTGTTGTTATTGTCTTTCCGACGCCGACCGCTGTGGCGCTCTGCTGCTGGCGCCGGTCAAGACCGTGGAACAGCAGGGTCTCCAGAGTTTACACCCACTGCCATCAAGTTAAGCCCAGTCACCCTCATATAGGGGTGACGTTCGGATCACAGGAAAATTTACAGGAAGATATTTATCGGCGGGCGCGGGCCTTAAGGCGGAAAACCTGCCTGCGATGCTGGGCGCGACGATCGTTCTCGCTATTGCGGCCAACTTCTACGAACTGCTCTGCACTGCGGGCTTCCCGATGGTTTACACTCGCCTGCTGACCCTGAGCGATTTGTCGCCTGGCGGCCGCTATGTCTATTTGGCTTTCTACAACCTGATTTATGTAGTGCCGCTGGCGCTGATCGTGTTCGCCTTCGTCCGTACCCTGGGCGCACACAAGCTCTCGGAACGGGAGAGACGACTGCTCAAGCTGTTGTCCGGCGTCATGATGCTGGAACTGGGCCTGCTGTTGGCGATAGTGCCGGGATGGCTGAGTAACCTGCTAGTTTCGCTAGGTTTACTAGGCATTGCGGTGGGTCTTACCGCCCTGGCTGCCTGGTTCACCCGCGCCGAGACCACGATTAGCCGAGAACACCCTTGATGAAAAAAACCCCTGATCGCCCCGATCCTGCTGCTCATTGCCCTGGTGGCGGGAGCGCTGGTGAAACTGCGTCAAGTACGCAACACGGCGGGACCGTGGTACTGCATCGATCTATGCAACCGCTAACTCTGGGGAAACCATCGTATGGCCTGGCTTTACCTGATCATCGCCGGACTGTGTGAAATCGCTTGGCCGGTCGGTCTGAAGCTCTCGCAAACGCCGGGCCGACTGGCGCTGGGCGTGGTCATCGCCGTAGTCGGCATGGCTGTCAGCGGTGCGCTGCTCTGGCTGGCTCAGAAAACCATCCCCATCGGCACCGCCTACGCGGTGTGGACTGGGATCGGCGCGGCGGGAACCTTCATCGTCGGCATCCTGTTCTATGGCGATTCCGCCAGCGCCTGGCGGCTGGTCTCGGTCGGGTTGATCGTCGCGGGCATCATCGGCCTAAAACTGGCGCAGGGTCCCGGCTGAGGGGTGAAGCGCGGCATGCGCCGGGTGAGTAACGATTCCTGATTTGGAGGGTGTCGGATAACCATCGGCTCGGGTGGCGTCAAGAGAACAGGAATACCGCTGCGGAGACTGCGCAGGTCCAACGGCCCTCGGGATCACCTTCAGTAGCTGCGGTCATCGACGAACTGTTGATGACCAGATGGCTGTGTTCGTAAATGCGCTTGCGTTCGTTCCAGGCTACCTCGGGGTCGAGGTCCAGGCCCAGGGTGCTAGCCAGCATACTGGCTGCGAGGTCTTCCGCGTGGTCGCCACTTTGTTCGGCTAGCTGGCCGAAACCGTGGTACTCGGAAATGTATCCATAGGTCTCGGGATCTGCGGGTCGGGCGAGGCCGATGCTGGCGTGAATGTGGCGTCCGGGTTCATTAGTCTCGATCCGCGCCATCACACAGAAAGTGATGTCGCCCGGCTTCAGGGCGGCCACCCCGATCTCGCGGGCCACCAGCTCGCAGCCGGGCGGAAGGATCGATGAGACGTAAACCAGATTCTGTTGTTCGATGTCTGCGTCACGCAACGCCAATTCGAAAGCAGTCAAGGTGTGGCGATGCACGCCAATCCCTCGGGTCAGAAACATGCGGGTGGGGGTCGGAAACACGGGCGATTCCTCGTGGTTAAGAGAAGAAAAATTAAGGAATTGAGGGTTGGAGTTCCATGATAAAGACGTGATGGCATTGCTGTCGAGGTGGATACGATGACATTTTTATGACGAAGGAACAAAAGGATGCAAACTTGATCACATAAAAATCAGATCATGTATCCGAGTTGGCTTTTGGCCTTGGAGCTTTGAAGAGGATGACCCTAACGCCCACCTTCGCGATTCCACCCACCTTTCTCGGCGCCGCTTTCGAACCGGCGGCGGCGCGGTTTTGGGTGGCCGGCGTACCGTTTGATCTAGGGACTACCAACCGGGCGGGCGCGCGGGCCGGGCCGCTGGCGGTGCGCCACGCCAGCCGGATGTTGGTCGACGGCGACAATCCGGCGAACTGGCGCGATCCCTTGCAATTAGGGTTGGCTGACGTCGGGGATTTCACCTTGGCCCTCGGCGATATTCCAGCCTCCCTGGCTTTGATCGAGCAGCAGGCGGCAAGATTTTCCCATCTCGTCGCTCTCGGCGGTGACCACACCATCACTCTGGCGCTGTTGCGGGCGCTGGCGAAGCGGTCCGGACCCATCGGGATGGTGCATTTCGATGCCCATGTGGATACCTGGCCAGATAATTTCGGTCAACCGTTCGCGCACGGCTCCGTGTTCTACCGCGCCATCATCGAGGGGTTGATCGATCCCCGGCGCATGATCCAGATTGGCATCCGCTCGCCGGTCGCCCGCGCCGTTTACGAGTGGACGTTGGCGCAGGGCGTGCGCATCGTCAGCGCCGAGGAGGTTCACATGATGGGTCCGCCGGCGGTCGCCGATCTCGTGCTTGCAACTGTAGGGGCTGGACCGGTCTACCTTTCCTTCGACATCGACGCGATCGACCCCGGGCAGGCGCCCGGAACCGGTACGCCCGAGGTCGGGGGCCTATTCACCTGGCAGGTGATGGCGATTCTGAAGCGACTTGGCGGGCTCGACTTCCAGGGCATGGACGTGGTCGAGGTTGCTCCGGCTTACGACGTTGCCGAAATCACGGCCCTCGCTGCGGCCAGCGTGGTCTGGCAGTACCTCTCCTTGCAACCTTGATCGGAGCATTCTACGTTCCCGAGCGCAATCCGGTGGTGCCACAGGCAAGGCGCCAGCTTGTTGGCTGCAAAACGTGCTCTTGGAATCCACCGGACAGCAGTTCAAGGTTCAGTCGGTTGTGCTGTATCGTGAAGACGATCATCAAGCTGAACGAGGATACTCCTTGGATACTCAACCCCTTCTTTAGTGCGGGGAGAGAGGCTTGCAGGGGCTCTCGGACCCGCGAGGGTTTTTGACAAGTTCGATAATGGGTGGCGCCAAACGGAGTTCGGTCACCACCTCGTCCGCCTCCTGGCGGAACGTTAGCGCAGCGCCTTGGTGCGGCAGCAGGGCGTGAAGCAGTTCCAAGCCGGTGTCTAAGCCTCGGCCCGCCGCGAAATCGAAACCGGCGGGTAAAACGGCAGGGCCGTTGCGGATCACGACCCGCTGTTCGTCGCCGACGGTTTCCAGAGCTAACCGAACCGGACGGCTCGCCCCGGATGGATCGTTGTGCTTGAGGGCGTTGGTCAACAGTTCGTTGAGCACCACAGCCAGCGGAACCGTTTCCTCCGGCGCCAGAGCCGCCGCCCCGGATTCTGGAGCGGGCGAGAAGCGGATCGGAATCGGTCCCGTGGCGGCGCAGGCCAGGGTTTCGAGCAACTCGGCGAGCCGCACCTGACCCTCGGCGCGGCGGCTCTGCAAGCCGTAGACGTGGGCGATAGCGCAAATTTGGGTGACGAGTTCTTCCAGATCTTGGGCCAGTTCCGGATGCCGGGCGATGCGGTTGCGCAGCAAGCCGGTGACGCCTTGCAGGTGGTTCTTGATGCGGTGATGCACCTCTCGCACCAGCGTATCGCGCTGGCGTTCCAGCCGGGCGAAGCGCTCGGTTTCGCTCCGTTTCTGCTCGGTGATGTCGTGAGCGATGCCGACCAGTCCGACGATCCGGCCGGCGTCGTCCTGTAAAGGCGAACGGATGCTGAGGTAGATTCGCGCTCCGCCGAGCGTCGCGATCCGCTCTTCGGCTCTCACCACCTGTCCCGATTCCAGTACCCGTTGGTCAGATTCCAGCATGGCGTGCGCCAAGGCCGGATCGTCGAAAAAATCCAGGGGGGTTTTGCCGACCAAGGTTTCTGAAGTCCACGGGGGTTGGCGACCAAACGAATTGAGAACCGCGAGAGCCGCCGGGTTGGCGTAGAGCAAGCGATTGGCGCGATCCACCATGAAAATCGGGTCCGGGCTGTTTTCCATGATGGCGCGCAGCAAGATTTCTCTGGCGCGCAGTTCCTGATCGGCGCGCTTTTGGGGGGTGACATCCACGGCGATGCCGCCCACGAAACGGTGACCGCTGGTATTTTGGAAAGGAATCTTGATGGTGTGCCAATAGCTCGGAGTACCGTCCGCTTCCGGGACTGTATCCGCGATCTCCAGGGGTTCGCCGGTCGCCAGCACCGCCAAGTCGCTCTGCCGGAATTTCTCGGCGATAGCCGTCGGCCACAAATCGAAATCGGTCTTGCCTTGCCACGCTTCGACCGAAGCGCCAAAGCGCCGCTGATAGGTTTTGTTCAAGTAAATCCAGCGTCCCTCTTCGTCTTTGATCCAGGCAACGGTGGGGCTATGGTCCATGAACAAGCGAAAGCGCTCTTCGCTCTCGTGCAAGCTTTCTTCCATCCGCTTGTGCTCGGTGATGTCCAATTGAATTCCCACGGCACGCCACGGGCCACCCTGCTCGTCCCAGTCGAAACCCCTACCCCGATCCTGAACCCAAATCCAGGCTCCCGATTTATGGCGCACGCGATACTCTTGATGAAAGAATGCCGGGCCTCTTTCGGCTTCCTTGCAGGCTCGGTCGACCCGTGGCAAATCTTCGGGATGTATCCGGTCCCGCCAACCTTGTACGGTTATCGTCAGTTCTCCCGGCGCATAACCCAGAATTCGCAGGTAACGCTCGTTGACCACCGATTCGCCGGTCCGCAGATCGGCGTCGTAAAATCCCGCTTCGGCCCCTTCGATCACCAGATCCAGCCGCTCCTTGGCTTGCCGGAGCGCCTCCGTCGTCCGCTTGTGTTCGGTGATGTCCAGGGCGCAGAAAACGCGCCCCAATTCCGGCCGGTTTGGTACCAATGGAGCGACTCGAAGAAGAACGTCGATCAGCCGGCCATCCTTGCAGCGCGTCTGCGTCTCCAAGACGGCCAAGCCGGTTCGTTCGATTTGATCCTGTATCTCCCGGTCGATGCGCTCGAACGCTTCGTCGCTGGGATAAACGATCCGCGTGGATTGACCGATGATTTCGTCGGGCCGGTAGTCTAATGCTCGATAGAAATAGTCGTTTGCCTGTTGGAAGACGCGCTGTACGACCAAACCTACGCCCGCCGGTACGGCCCGAAAAACGGCGAAAAGCTCCCGTTCGCGTTTCCGCAGCGTCTCTTCCATCTGCTTGTATTCGGTGATGAGATCGGTGTAGCGCTCCAGTTTTGCTTCGGCCGCGTGCAATCTCGCGACAAGATCGTCGCGCGACAGCTCCGAATAGTCGGTCACGACGAGGCGATCTCGAAAGCGGATTCGGGGCGGTGCAGTCGCGCTGCTTTCCGCTTATCCTTTGATTCCCGTCGCATTCAGGGTCTCCACCGCATCGACGATGTCGCGGGCCAGCAATTCGAGCCGGCGTCGCTGAGCGCGCGCGTGGGCGCGCAACAACTCGAACGCCTCTTGCCGCTGCAAACCCTTTCGTTCCATCAGAATGCCGATGGCGGTGGTGGTATCGCGCCCTCCCTTGAGCGCTTCTTCCAACCGGTCCCTGGCTTTGCCGAGGGCTTGCAGATCCCGGGCACGGGCGAGAGCCGCCTCGATGGCGGGAATGAGTTGCGGCACGTCCACGGGCTTGACCACGTAGCCGAGCCCCCCTTCGTCAATTGCCTCTTCCACCATTTTTTTGTCGCTGTAGGCGGACAAGAACAAGGTCGGAACGTGGTGGGTATCCCGCAGTCGCCGCGCCAGTTCGATCCCGGACATCCCCGGCATGCGGATGTCGAGAACGGCTAAATCGGGGATTTGGTGTTGGGCAAGAGCGAGCGCGGCTTCGCCGGAGGCTGCTTCGGTAACCACGTAGCCGGCCTGGCGGAGACCGTGGCCCAAAGTGCTGATAATCAAACGGTCGTCATCGACCAGCAGGATATGATGAGGCACGGCGTTTCCTCCCCGGCGGCATAGTCTTCAGTAATTTTCATTATAAACATTATGGGTGCTTATTAAGCGGGCGAACGCAAATAACCCCATCGAAAATAGTTTTGACTGTGCTTGAAATTACTCACTAGTCTACTAGCATAGATATTTAAAGCCCAAACTCCCGGCTATCGCAAAGTAGTTCTCCCCTCGTTCTAGCCACGACCCTGCTAGAAACTCATCCGCCGAAGCCCAGTTCCCGCCTCATATTCTCTTGTCCGTTACTTCACTGCGTGGTGTGCGCTCTTGCGTTATCCGGCGCCTGTGTGTTGTGAGATCAACGATGTCACCAACGGCCCCAGCCGATCGCCTGATCCGGGTGCTCGTGGTCACGCCGCAGGAAGGCTGTCCGTTGCTGGACGTAGCCCAGCTTGTGGCCTGCCTGAGAGGAATGAGGTTGGTCAGGGTTGCCACCGACTGCAACGATGGGCTGCGCCTGGCTCTGATGACTTATCCGGATGTCATCGTTTTGCCGTGGAACGCGGCGGCGGCGAAGCTGCTCCGAGCGCTCGATCACCTGCGCAACCCCCATTTTTCGCCACAGGTCGTGGTGGTAGCCAATCAATCGGAACCGCTGGAGGGTTTCACCTCATCGGAAGCAATCATCCTCGTCGAGGCGAACCCGCTCCATCCCAAAAAATTGACCGACTCGTTGTGCGCTGTGCTCGCTGATAAAAGCGCCTGGTTCCAGGCGGGTGATGATCGCGCATTCACCGATACTTGTAATGAGGTCAAACAATCATGACGTTGAACAACCTGAAAATTAGCACGCGGCTGGCCATCGGCTTCGGAGCCATGGCGATGATCGCGCTGCTGCTCGGCCTCCTGGCGGTGTTCGGGTTTGATAGCCTGGAAACCGACATGGAAAACGTCGGCGAGAATCGAATTCCCGCATTACAGGCGCTGAATCAACTCAACTACCAACGGATGGCGATCCGCGCGCAAACCCAAGCCGTCTTCGCGCACGAGACGCGAACCGAAGTCGGGGCAGCGCTGCGCGGCATTCAGGAAGAACGCCGGAAGAGCTGGCAGCAGGTGGATCGGTGGTGGGAGGCGCTGTCGAAAATCCCGCGCACCAGCGAGCGAGGTCGAGCGCTGCAACAACAACTCGACGGGCAATATAAAGCCTGGCGGACCATTTACGTCGAACTGGACGACCTAATCGAACGTCTCGCCGCCGTCACCGATCCCGACCAAAAACGCGCGCTGTACGCCGAATACCGCCAAGCAATCGGTCGCATGGTGCCGATCTCGGATACCATGGGGCAAACTTTCGATGCGGTCACCGAAAACAATACCGCCCGCACGAGCGAGATGGTTGCCGAAAATCATGTCCTGGCGACCCGGCTGGAAACCTTGTCCATCGCGGCCACGGTCGGCAGCATCGTTTTGGGCGCACTGTTAGCCTGGCTGTTGGTGCGAGCGATCCGCCGCCCCATTGGCGGCGAGCCAGCCGAGATAGCGGCGCTGACCCAGCAAATCGCTCACGGCGACTTGACGGCGCGGTTCGCCGACACCGGCAAGGAAACCGGCATCTACGCCGCCATGCGCGACATGACCGCCCAGGCTGGAAGAAACCGCATCGATCTCGGTCGCTGCCAGCCGCGAAGAAATCCGTCAGCGCCGGCGGAAATACTCAGGATTGGGGAGAGTTTTAAGAAACTGTACGAAAACACCCCTTCTCCGTCCCGAAGCGTCGCGGCCGTTCCGCGAGCGGGGGGCGTCAGCCCCCTGTTTTCCGGACTGCGGCAAGGCGTCGGCGATGTCGGCGAGCGCGGAAACAGCGGACTTACGTCCGCCGCTCGCCGGCGACTTCGGAGCGCTATTGGTGAGTACGGAGTTTTTATAAATCAACTCGCGCCCGCCGTTACGTCGATCGGATGGACCATTTCCAGCGCCGGCCAGCGGCCAAGGATTCTCACAGCCAGCGACCCAGGCCGTCGTTCGGTCGCTGCCAGCCGCGAAGAAATCCGTCAGCGCCGGCGGAAATACTCAGGATTGGGAAGAGTTTTAAGAAACTGTACGAAAACACCCCTTCTCCGTCCCGAAGCGTCGCGGCCGTTCCGCGAGCGGGGGGCGTTAGCCCCCTGTTTTCCGGACTGCGGCAAGGCGTCGGCGGTGTCGGCGAGCGCAGAAACAGCGGACTTACGTCCGCCGCTCGCCGGCGACTTTGGAGTTTTTATAAATCAACTCGCGCCCGCCGTTACGTCGATCGGATGGACCATCGTTCGCTGCAAGCGGTTTCCGCGACCACAAGGGAGCAAGCATGAACAAAGGGGTCTTTGGAGTCTTTGGCAATACGCCGAAAGCTTGGGACGGTGCGCAGTTCCTCCGAAAATCGGCAAACGGAGCCTTGGGCTACAACGTGGCGGAACCACCGGAACAGTCGTGCAGCCCGCTCTACCTGCTGTTTCACCGAGCACCGGTCGGCTATTTGGTATTGGACGATATCGGGTTGATTCGCGAGACCAATGAGACGTTTTGCCGGATGGCCGATCAAGAACAGGATCGGTTGATAGGACGATCCTTTTCGGAGTGGGTCACCGACATTGAGCGTGGCGTGTTCGTAGCGCGCTATCGGGCGCTGTTCAGGAATCCGGCGGGACAAAGCCTCGAAGCATTCGTTCGGCGCGGACACGGTTCGACGTTTTACGCGCATCTCCAAGGCGCACGGATCGATACGCCGCCGCCGTGCTGGCGGATCGACGGCAGATCCCTACTGTTGTTGGCCGTCACCGACCTGACCGAGCGCAAACGGGCCGAGGAAAAGCTGAGGTTGGCCGCCACCGTTTTCGAAGCCAGCGCCGAACCGATCATGGTCACGGACGTTCGCGGCGCCATCAAAGCCGTGAACGGCGCCTTCGCGAGAACGACAGGTTACGAACCGCAGGAAGTGATCGGCCGGAATCCACGCATCCTCAAGTCGGGGCGGATGCCGGCAGACCATTACGCCGGTTTGTGGCGCACGCTAACCGAGACCGGGTATTGGGAAGGCGAGATTTGGAATCGTCGCAAGGACGGCAAAATTTACCAAGAATGGTTGACCGTCACCGCAGTGTGCGAAAACCGCCGAATCGTCGAATACGTCGCTGTTTTCAGCGATATCACCCGCCGCCGGCTCAGCGCGGAGGAAATCCACTATCAGGCTCACTACGACAGCTTGACTCGCCTGCCCAACCGCAACTTGCTGTTGGAGCGGCTGGGACAGGCGATCCGACAAAACGAGCGCGAGCCGCAAAAATTCGCGCTGCTGTTCGTCGACCTGGATCGTTTCAAAAACGTCAACGATACCCTGGGTCACATCGCCGGCGATCGCCTGTTGCAGGAAACGGCGCAGCGGCTGCTCGGGTGCGTGCGCGCCAGCGATACCGTCGCTCGCCAGGTTGGCGATGAGTTTGCCATCCTGTTGCAGGACATAGAACGGAGCACGGATGCCGCCCGGGTGGCGGCCAAGATTCTCGGCAAGCTGGCTCAACCCTTCGATCTCGACGGCCAATCGGCGCACGTCGGGGCCAGCATCGGCATCGCGCTTTTTCCGGACGACGGCCTGGAGAGCGGGCAACTGTTCCGCAACACGGATCTCGCCATGCGGCGGGCCAAGGAGGCGGGATGCAACACCTTCCAGTTCTTCGAACCGGCAATGACCGAAGCCACCCAGGCGCGACGCGCCCTGGAAGCGGATTTCCGCCACGCCTTGGCGCCCAAGGACGAGTTCGCGCTCTTTCTGCAACCGATCATCGACCTGCGCAATCATCGCGTCAACGGCTTCGAGGTGCTCTCCCGTTGGCGCCGCCGTGCGGAGGAATGGGTGCCGCCGGATCGTTTCATTCCGCTGGCGGAGGAATCTGGCCTCATCCACGAATTCAGCCAATGGATGCTGGCCGAGGCGTGCTGCTGGCTGGCGGCGTTGAAAACCGAGGCGTCGCACTTGCACCTGGCCGTCAACCTCTCCAGCCGACAAATCCCGGACCGCCTGTCTTTGGATTGGCTGAACTCGATGCTGGCGGAACACCGGCTGTCTCCAGCCGACCTGACGCTGGAAATCACCGAAGGCGTGCTGTTGGCGGATTCACCGGCCACCCGATCCTGGTTGGCCGACGCGCGCCGGCGCGGCTTCCGGATTTCTCTCGACGATTTCGGCACCGGCTATTCGTCGCTGGCCTACCTCAAAAGTTTTCCTCTGGATTGGATCAAGATCGACAAATCCTTCGTCCGCGACATCGCGAGCCAGACTCCCGACAAAGCCCTGGTGCGAGCGATTCTTGCCATGGCTGGCGCACTGGGTTTGGAGGTGGTCGCCGAGGGCATCGAAACCGACGACCAACTCTCGATGCTGCGGGAAATGGGCTGCTCCTACGGCCAGGGCTACGGAATCGCGCCGCCGATGCCGGCCCAGGGCGTCATTGAATGGATTAGAAGTTTCACCCAGCAGACATCGCTGGGGATGTGATACCCGTTCTCAATAAGTATTGAGCTTTTGTAACAGGATGACGGTAAGGATTCGTGTAAAAAGAAGCAATAGTGACTTTAATACCGATCGCCGCAGCGGTACGCAGTGCGTACCCTACATCGAAGACGTTGATACCGATTACCGAAGCGTAGAAGCGTAGGGTACGCACCGCGTACCTTGGAATGCTACCATTTTGAATCATAGAATCTATTGAGAAACGGTATAAGTTACAATTTATTAGCGTCCAGCCGGGGCGATCCGGGGCAAGATCAAGGTGAAGGTGGCGCCGCCGCCGGGCGCACGCTCCGCATGAACGGCGCCACCCAGCACACCTGTAACCAGGTTGTAAACGATATACAGCCCCAGCCCACTGCCGCCCTGACCCAGTCGGGTGGTGAAGAACGGCTCGAAGATGCGATGGAGTATCGGTTCCGGGATGCCGATGCCGTCGTCCGCGTAGTCGAGTTGGACGCGATCGGTATCGAGTAACGCGGCGCGGATATGGATCACCCCGGCCTCGATGCCCGCGAAACCGTGAGTCAGGGAGTTGCCAACCAAATTGGCGATGACCTGCTCCAACGGGCCAGGGTAGCTGTCCAGCGTGATATCGGGCGGGATGTCCAGCTCGATGCGGTGGGCGGTGCGCTTGAATTGGGGTTGCAGGGTGGCGAGCAATTCTTCGACGGTTTGGCGCAGGGAAAAGCGGCGGCGGCGCGCACTGGTCTGGTCGACGGCGACCTGTTTGAAGTGGCCGATCAGGTCAGCGGCGCGGGCGGCGTTGCGTTCCAGCAGGTCCACCGCCTCCCATCCGCGATCTAGGAACGTTTCGAGCTGGGAGCGGCGCAAGCTACCCGATTCGGCGGCGGCGGCGAACTCGCGTAGATGCTCGCCGAGGGTACTAGCGATCACCCGGGCGTTGCCCAGCGGGGTGTTGAGTTCGTGGGCGACGCCGGCCACCAGATGGCCCAGGGCGGCCAGCTTCTCCGACTGCACCAGTTGGTTCATGGCCTGGCGCAGCTCGGCGGTGCGCTCGGCGACCAGATCTTCCAGGTGCTCGCGGTGACGCGCCAGCTCCGCCTCCGCCCGCTTGCGCTCAGTGATATCCCGAACGTCGCCAAGAATGCAGTTCCTACCCCCGAATTGAATAGCCCTGAGCACGACTTCGACGGGGAAACAACTGCCATCCTTGGGCCTTCTCGCATTCCATTCAAAGTGCAGAATTTCGCCTCGTAAGACGCGCGCCCAAAGATCGTCCGGCGAACCTAAAAGGTTGTCCGGCCCGGACAGATCGGGAATCGTGGCTGCCAACGCTTCTTCGTATTCCAGGCCATACAGGGTCAGCATCGTCTGGTTAACCGCTTGAATGGCTCCCTGGAAATCATGCACGATGATGGCGTCGTGCGTGTTCTCGAAAACCGTCCGATACCGCTGCTCGCTTTCCTGGAGTTGCTGGAGCAGCAGATGGCCGGACAGGGCGTCGCTCGCCCGCTCGGCGATGGCCTGGAACAGCCGCTGCTCCGCGCCGGTCCAGCGCCGATCATCAGCGCACTGGTGGATGCCCAGCACCCACGGCGGACCCAATTGCGGACGAAGCGCAATCGTCATCTGGCTCCGGATGCCACTGCGGCGGGCCAGGTCCGGCGCTTCGGGCGCACTGGCAAAGTCGGAAAGCGTCGGCCCATCGTGGCGCAACGTCCGTCGGAGATCGTCCCTGAAAGCATCGTCCGGGACGATTTCGACGCCGTCCGGGGTGATTTCGGCGCTGGATGCGAACACGCCAGGCCATTCGGGCTGGGTCGCTTCGATCCGGATGTGGAAGGTAGCGGCATCGGGGTCGCCGGGATGAAGGAAAAAGGCGCGGTCGGCCTGGAAGATGTCCAGAAGCGCGGCGGCCAACTCGGCCAGGAGATCGGCGTCGCGTTCCGGTCGCGCGAGGATGCGCGAAACCCGATCGAGGTTTTCCAGATACCGCGCGTTGTCGCGCAGGGTTCGGTCGGATTCGATGTGTTGCAGGGTATGGGCGACGATCTCCGCCACCATGCGCAACAAACGGAGATCTTCCTCCGGCCACGTTCGTTCTGTGGCCACCGCATCGAAACCGATGAAACCACGCAGGATTCCGCCCCAATTGACGGAAACGCAGAGGAGCGAGCGGACGCCACCTTCCAGCAGAATCGGCTTGAAGGCAATATCGTCCGGCAAATGGGCGGTCTGGATTTCCACCGTCTCTTGTTGCTGCAACAGGCCGTAAAAAGGCTGATAGTCCGCGACCGGCAGGTTTTGTAAATCCTGAATCTGGGAACGGATACCCGGAGCGCACCACTCGTGGGTGTTGCTCGCGACCAAACCATCCGGCGTGGTCAGAAAAAGAAAGCTGCGGTCGGCCTGGGTCAGGCGGCCGATATGCTCCAGCGTCCAGTTCATGCGAGCGTCGAAATCATCCCAACCGGGCTGGATCATCAGCGCCGAGATTTCGGCCAGCGCCTGCTCCAAATCCAAGTGATAGCGCAACCGGGTTTCGGCGGCTTTGCGGTCGGTGACGTCGAGATGATACGAGCCGACGTGAGTGATGCGACCGTCGGCGTCCCTGATCGGGAAGGTCGTCGAGTCCAAATCCAAATAAAACGCCGATTGCGATTGGGCGGGGAATTGCGCGCGCACCGGGTCGTAGCGGCTTTGGAATCGGATCGTTTCTCCGTCCCGGAAGACCCGCTCCAGTAGCGGCCAATATCCCTGCTCCCGCAGTTGTTGGTCTTGAAACAGGTTGTACTGACTCAACGCCTCCTCGTCGGTGACCCGAAACAGGTCGCGGGTCGCCCGGTTGAAGCGAACGATCGCTCCCACCGTGTCGTAGACCACAATTGGTAACGGGCTCTGCGTGATGATGCTGTCCAGAAACGCCTCGGACGCCCGCAGCGCCATTTCCGCTCGCTGGCGCTCGGTGATGTCGTAGATGAGAGACAGCATCACGTCCTGTGCGCCGATCCGAATGCGCTCCGCCGAAAATAGCACCTCGCGAATTTGGCCCGCCTTGGTCCGAAAGCGCACGGGGATTTCCCGGAAAAATCCCTCCGCTCGGAGTCGCGCGACCAGTTGATCGCGCGTTCCCGGATCGGCCCAGACGCCGAGTTCGGTGGAGGTGCGGCCGATCATCTCCTCCTGCGTGTAGTTCAGCATGGCCAGCACTTGCTCGTTCACGTCGAGGAGGCAGCCGGTTTCGATGTCGGAGAGGGCCATCGGAGCCGGGCTGGCGCGGAAAGCTTTGGCGAAACGCTCCTCACTTTCTAGCAGCGCGACTTCCGCTCGTTTGCGCTCGGTGATATCGCGGGCGAAGGCGAAGTTGTATTCTTTTCCGTCAACCGCGATGTAATTGGCTGCCACCTCGACCGGAAACCGCGAGCCGTCCTTGCGCCGATGCCACGTTTCGAACGCGAACGAACCGACCGACCGCAAGCGCTGCCACAATTCCGCTCGCCGCTCTTTGGGAAAGTCCGGATCGAACTTTGTGATCCTGGCGCCGATCATCTCGTCCCGGCTATAACCGAGCGAGCGGCAAGCCTGCTCGTTGACGTAGACGAGCGTTCCTTCGGCATCGAACCAAAATACCCCGACCGAAACCCGGTCCACCGCGATCTGGGTCAGCCGTAACGCTTCCTCCGTTCGTTTGCGCTCGGTGATATCCAGGTGAGTCCCGATCATCCGCAGGGGCTGGCCGGTAGCGTCCCACTGCACGACCTTGCCCACGGACAACACCCAGATCCAGTCGCCGGAGCGGGCGCGCAGGCGAAACTCGGCCCGGTAGTCGGACCGCTTACCGGTCACGCAATCCTCGAAGAGATGCAAAATCTCCTCGCGTTCTTCCGGGTGCAGCCAGCTCGCCCATACCGCCGGCGTTAGCTCCAGCTCGGACGGTTCGTAGCCCAGCATCCGGGCGTATTCGTCGCTGAAGACCGTCTGGCCGGTCGTGATATCCAGGTCGTACAGCCCTTGCCCGGAAACTGCTAGCGCCAAAGCCAATCGTTCCTCGCTCTCGCGCAGGGCGGTCTCGGCTTGTCGCTGCAGAGTGATTTCGCGGACCAGGGCGCAGTTGTATTCCCGGCCGGCCAGTTCGACGTGGTGGGCCGTTATCTCGACCGGAAACCGCGAGCCGTCTCGACGGCGGTGGGTGGTTCGGAAATGGAGCGCTTTGGCTTGACGCAATTCCTGCCAATGGTCGGGCCAGCGATCGCGGGGAAATTCGGGATCGACATCCCACACCGACAGGGTCAATAGCGCCTCTCGGTCGTAGCCAAGCGCGCGGCGCGCTCCATCGCTGGCGTCGAGAATCCGACCTTCCGGATCGATCCAGAAGAGGATGTTTGTGGTCGGGTCGGCGGTGAGCGGGTTTGATAAGGGAGTCATCGTTCGATTTCAGGAGAGTGGCTGAGGCTCCGGTCCAAACACCGTTTGGCCTCCTGGCTTCGTCCCGACCGGCATCGGGCGGTTTCCGGGTCTGCTCGGTTGACGACGACGCAATTTGCAGTCGCCGCAATGATGTATGTTGGTAGTCTCACCACCTATCAGTTCCTCATCGCAGGCCGTTGTAGCCCGGATGAAGCGCAGCGAAATCCGGGGGATCTGGATTCCGCTGCGCTCCATCCAGGCTACGAGCTATCAGATCTACTCTGTAATGAGGAGCTGATAGCAAGCAGCTAAATGGCCGTTAAGAATCGTCGAGCATCAACCGCCGGGTGCGGGCGGCCTTTCTCCTTTACCTTTCTCCGCGATCAACGCTTCCCGCGCCAGCGCGTAATGGCGGTTCACCTCTCGCAACAAGGCCGCGACATCATCCAGGTTTCGACCCTGCCCCCGCTGTTCCAACTCCTTGCAGCAAGCCGCCAAATGGGTCGCGCCCAGGTTGGCGCTGCTCGATTTGAAGCTGTGGGCCGCTTGCCGCAACGCCTCACCATCTCCGGCCGCGACTGCCTCCTGCAACTGCTGGAGCTGCTTCGGCGCGCTTTCCAGATACAGGTCGATGATCTTGGCCAGTAAATCAGGCGCCCCGGACCGCTGCAAGGCGCGGATTTGGGCCAGGGCGCGCTCGCCCAACGGCGAATCCGGCGTGGAAGGAGGAGTTGCCGACGAAGCGGCCGCTTCGCCGCTCGCCGAGGAATCCGGAATCGGGGGCAGCGTGGCAGTGGCGGAGACCGCTAGGAGGGGCGTGGCGGCAGCATCTCCGGCGGCAGGCAACCAGTGATCGAGTACAGCCACCAATTGCGCCTGCTCAAACGGTTTGCTGAGGTAGTCGTCCATCCCCGCCGCCCAGCACCGCTCCCGCACTCCTTTGATGACGTCGGCAGTCAAAGCGATGATCGGAACTCGTTGGCTATCGGCGGCGCTTTCCCGTTGCCGCCAAGCCGCAGTGGCGGAAAAACCGTCCAGCACCGGCATTTGGCAATCCATCAGCACCAGATCGAAGGGCTCGCGCACCAAGGCGTCCAAGGCTTCGCGCCCGTCGCCGACCACCACCACCTGGCAACCCAGGTTTTCGAGCATGGCGAGCGCTACTTCCTGGTTGACCGGATTGTCCTCGGCCACCAGCACCCGGCCGCCAAAGCGTGGTGGTTTTCCGAGCAGCGCGGATCGGTGAGTCACGGGGTCCGTCGCCGGAGCGGCAGGCTGCGCGAGCCGACACAGGGCGTCGTGGAGTTCGACTTGGCGCACGGGCTTGGGCAAATAGCGGTCGATGCCGGCTGCCGCCGCTTGGGGACCGCCATCACTCGGGCCGCTCGACGTGAGCATGAGGAGACGCAGCGCGTTCAGGACAGGATCGGCGCGGATCTGGCGGGCGAGTTCCAGACCGTCCATTTCGGGCATGTGCCAGTCGAGGATGGCCAGATCGTAAGCCGTCCCCGCTTGCGCCGCCTGGCGCAGAGCGGCGAGCGCCTCAGCTCCGCTCGTCACGCCGGTTTCGTGGAGGCCCCAGCCGCTCAACTGGTGATGGAGGATTTCGCGGTTGGTGGCGTTGTCGTCCACCACTAGCACCCGCATGTTTTGCAAATCGACGCGAGGCAGTCCGGTCGGACGCAACACCGCCTCGACGTGGGCCAACGCCAGCGTGAACCAGAAGGTCGAACCGACGCCCGGCGCGCTCTCGATTTTCAGTTCGCCGCCCATCAGTCCCACCAGCCGTTTGGAGATCGCCAGTCCCAATCCGGTTCCGCCAAAGCGCCGGGTGGTGGAGCCGTCGGCTTGGGTAAACGACTCGAAGATCTTGGCCTGATCCGCCGGGGCAATCCCGATCCCCGTGTCGCTCACCGCCACCCGCAACCGCACCGTTTTGGCGTCTTGCTCCAGCAACCGCAGCCGGATCACCACCTCGCCTCTTTCGGTGAATTTGATGGCATTACCCACCAGGTTCACCAGGATCTGCCGCAGCCGCGCCGGGTCGCCTTGCAGCGCACCCGGCAGGCCCGGACCCAGATCGACCAGCAGTTCCAGCCCCTTGTGATGCGCCCGCTCGGCCAGCAGCACAGCGGTTTCCTCGACGAGTTCCCTCGGGTCGAAAGCCACGCTTTCCAGCTCCAAGCGGCCCGCTTCGATCTTGGAGAAATCCAGAATGTCGTTGATGACTGCCAGCAACGCTTGCGCCGAGCGCAGGATGGTGTCGGTAAATCGACGCTGCTGGGCATTCAGCCCCGTCCCTCGCAACAATTCCGCCATGCCCAGAACGCCGTTCATCGGGGTGCGGATCTCGTGGCTCATGGTGGCCAGGAATTGCGACTTGGCAAGATTTGCCGCTTCGGCCGCCGCCCTGGATTCGGCCAGATCCCGGTTGTGCTTGACCAAGCGCTCGGTCAGCGTTTCCAGCACTCCGACGATGGCGGCGATTTCGTCCCGGTTTTCGGTCGAAATCGATTCACCGGTGACTTCGATGGCGGTTTGCTGGGCTTGGGCGCGCAGTCGGCGCAACGGCCGCATGACCCAGCGCAAGGTCAGGATTCCGAGCAGGATGCTCCCCGCCAGAATCAGCGCTGCATACGCCGCCGAACGCTGTAAGCCCTGATCCAGCAACCGATAAGCCGAGGTGCTGTCGAGCTGAATCAGGATCACGAAAGCCTGGTCGACGAGAAGCATCGGCAAGAAAACGCGGGTCTGGCGCGAAACGGTCTCTTCGCGGTAGATGGGTATCTTCTTCTCGAATGCCTCGATCACGGCTTGGGAATCCGGATTGGCGAGCAGCGTGGAATCTGAAGCTGCCGCCCGACCGGAACGCAGCACGAGCGCTAGATCTGCGCCCACCTCGCGACTCAAGGTTTTGACAAAACGTTCGTCCAGATACAAGCCGACGCTCAGTGTGCCGACGATTTTACCCTCGGCCCGCAAGGGCTCGATGGCGCGGATCTCGACGCCCCGCGAACCGAGCGCGCTGACCAGCAAGCTGTCGCCAGCCAAGCCCTCGTACACCCCCCACACGGTGGTGCGATCGCCCCGGCGCGTTGGATCGTGAGCTCGATAGACCACGATTTCCTTATCGTCGGTGACCTCCAGAAGATCCGCCTTGGAAATGCCCTGGACGCGGCCAAAAAACGCCGCGATCATCGCGACGCGGTCCGGCTCCTGGCGCACGAGCCCGGACGATAACTCGCTATTGGCCGCCAACAGTCGTGCGAACTGCTGGAGGTGTGCGCCCTGTTGTGCGATCAACCGTTCGATGACGCGGCTGATGGTGTCGATCTTGTCGATTTCTCGCGCGCGCACCGTCGCGCTCAGCAAATCGCTCGACACCTGGTAGGCAACCCACTGTGAGAGCGCCGCCAGCAGAGCGAACACCAAGACCAGCGTCATGTTGGTGCTGAAACGAAGCTTCATCGGCCAAGCGCCTTATCGCTCAAGGTTTGACTCCCGCCATGACGCGCCGTCGGTCAACTTCGGTCATTTTTTGGAAACAGCAGGCAAAACGCCGTGCTCGCGCAAGATACGTTCGCCGGCGGGTGATCGGACAAATTCGAGAAATGCTTTACCCGCCGGCGTCAACGCATCGGGCTTGTAGATCAGGCCGAGTTCCAACCATGCCGGGTAGAGCCCTTTTTCCAGATTCTCCGCCGTCGGTTCGACGCCGTCGAGGGCCAGATGAACGACCTTGCTGGTGCAGGCGCCGAGAGCCGACTTGTTGAGGACGCCGAGGCTGGTCGGAAACCGGTCCAGCAGCGCGATCAACTCCGGGTCGAGATGCACGACCTTGACGTTCTCGCCGTACACGATGTTCTCGAACGGCTTGATCGAGCGAGTGATCGCTTGTCTGGACGCATCGGTCGGCTCGCGCCCGATCGGCCGGATTGGGCCAGGGTTACCGCCCAGCTCGCGCCAGTCGGTCAGTTTGCCGCTGTAGACATCCACCGCCTGCGTCGGCGTGATGCTGCGCGCCGTGACGCCCGCGCCCGCCGCGAACACCACCGGGTCGCGCCCGAGGGCGACGTAGGCGATGCCTTTTTTGCGCTCGTCTTCCTTGAGCGGCCGGCCAACCCGTCCGAGGCTGGCCGTCCCCGCTTCGACATCGCGCAGCGCGCCGGCGGTTCCGGTTGACGGCGGCGCCGCCACGGTATGCTGGCTCTGCTGTTGATTGAACGCCTTGGCGAGTTGCGTCAAGACATATTCCGGATTGCCACTACCGGGAACGATCAATTCCTCGGCGAACGCGGCGCCGGCCTGTGTCAGCACTGCCAGCCACGCGGCGATCAGGTGTCGAGGGCGAAAGAAGATCATGGGGGTTTTCCTTTGAATATTTGCGTTAGAGACTGTCGAAAAAACCTGAATTGATTTTTAACAGGACTTTCGCTTTTCGTCATTCCCGCGTATGCGGGAATCCAGCCATTCGTTGAAAAGAATGGATACCCGCCTTCGCGGGTATGACGAATTTACGGGTTTAGCGAAAGTCCTGTGAATATTTGCGTTAGAGGCGGCGAGCGAGCACCAATTGGCGTTCCGGGATCAGTTGTTACGCAATGTAGGTTCCAGCCAAGGGAGGCAGGGTGCATCTCTTGGGCTGGAATCGGCCAAGGTTCCTGGAGCATCGCTTCCCTCCCAAGCATTCCCACCATGATGAGCTTCTCCCGTCGTGGGGAATGGTTGGGGCGATGAACGATGGAATTAGAATTCTTGCCATTCTTCGGAGTTCGGGGCTGTCATGGTGGTTTTCTTATGCAACGGAACCGACCGAAGCGCTGGCCTAGCCTTGGCGGCGGCGGCCGGACGATGGTCCGTCTTCTGGACCGCTCGCGATGCGTTCCGGGCTTTGCTGGCGGTTCCTGCACTCGGGGCGGCCACGACCGCGTTCGTCGCCTCTCGCCCGTCCAGCTTGAAAAAGCCCATCAGGTTTTGCAGCTCGCGGGCCTGATCGCCCATCGCGTGGCTGGCGGCGGCGGTCTGCTCGACCAGGGCGGCGTTCTGCTGGGTCATCTGGTCCATTTGCAG
>Ga0209573_1000271_pt1 | contig 122493 bp, 93 predicted proteins | sample TNRBio252014_DNA_FD_185870 | JGI IMG/M metagenome (GOLD analysis project Ga0209573, IMG submission 185870) | Wastewater treatment Type I Accumulibacter community from EBPR Bioreactor in Madison, WI, USA - TNR Reactor_6/25/2014_ DNA (SPAdes)... | ecosystem: Engineered > Bioreactor > EBPR >...
ATTTCGGGAAAAAAGCAGGAAAGGATAACGAGCGTAAGTGCAATTTTCTTCATGTGACTAATCGTTTGAAAGCTAAAAAATTATCGGGATTTTATAAAATCCTCTTTGTTGCTGGTTTGGCCCGGATAGGTGCATACGAAGATATTGCAGGAAATGCAGGGAAGATGTTAACTCCTCGTTATCGTTTATTTAGAAAATCATAATATTTGGAGGGGGTAAGGTAGCTATCACACATGCGGGAAGGCTCGGCGCCGGCAGTACACCAGCGAGAGCGTGTTTTTTTATCCAGCATCTATTACTCATTGGTTTCATTAACAGGCGCTGGAATTTTATCCGGTAATGGAGGAGTTGGAGTCATCTCTAAAAATTCCAAATTTTCAAATAAGTGGCTTATTATTAATTTAAATTCTTGAGTACTTAATGTACTGCCTTTATAATCATTGGCAACAAAAAAAGTGTCTGCGCTCTTGAAGTGAAAAATTATTGGCCCCCATTCTTTTATCCAAAAACTGAGTACTTTGTCCCATTCTCTTGCCTCGTTATATTCGTAATATTTTAGCACCGTAAAGTTATTACGCCCTATCTTGATTTTTAATTCGCCTAAGAGGACACGGTTGTTATTAATCAGGGGAAAATCCATTTTGAAATCAAACTTACTTTCTCTGTATATTTGAGTTGTGTCATAATCATAAAAAATGGCATCCTGTTTGACTACCGAATCTAAATAAAACAGCCCTTTTTCCTTAAAACTCAATTGGATTTCTCCATATCTTTCTTTGTTGAGTAAATAAACGAAATTAAACTTATCCCCAACAGGTAGAAGCTGCAAGGTTAAAGCTTGCATGCTATCTGGCATGAATGTAGTTAAATGATTTCGGAGGATGCGCTTATACTGGTAGTCAATGGATAATGGAGGCATACGCTTGTCGTCAGTACCTATACATTGACAAAGTATACCTACTAAACAAGCACATAATATGCATCTCTTGATCAATCGGCGAAACCCCATATTGATTCAAAAATTTGTTTGTGAGTATATTCGCTCGAAGCCAAACTCTGCTGCTAAAGGCAACAACCGATAAAAATGACCAGAATAGCGAGCTTAATCATTATTCGTTTTTTTTGGCGTATGCGATCAAGAATCGCAAGTAGCAAGGCGAGCCGCCTTCCGTGTGGCACACAAATTATTCGCCTTCTTTGCAGGTCAAAGAGTACCCTGAAGGGCATCATGGCACTTTAAAAACATGATCCGGCAGCGGACGGATGATGATTTCGCAGGCGATCATGGTTGTGGATGTAACAAGGCTTGTTCCATCAACCATCTTAGAATAGACCTTGCGCTCGTATTTTAGCGGAATGCTTCCGTCAGAATAATCTGGGTGCAAGGCTGAGGTCGTCGCTGTTTTGGGTGCCAGATAGTGCAGATAAGAAGTAGCCCAATTGCTTACAACCAATCTGTGGGTGCCCATGTATTCACTTTCTTGGTAATACACCTCGTGCTTTACGCATGGAAAGCCGAGTATCCACACTACGGAATCTGGATATATTTTAGTAGAATCAATCCCACTAACCTTGCTTTCAAAGACTTCCAGGTCGTTTCTTTCCGCAAAGTATAATAAACTTGTATTCGGGGCATTTTCAAAATCAATTACTTCATCAGTAAGCCCCCCTGCTTTGTTGACAAACATCCCGGTGCGTGTAATTTTTATTTTATTTTTACTATAATAATTAATTAAGGTATCTCCATATTCCACTGCCGGACTTAAGGGGATGTACTTTATTATGCCTTCAAAGTTTTGTGGTTGTGAAAAAATAAATTGAAAATTAGTAGCATAAAGGACAAGGATGGGGATGATTTTACGAAACATTTTTAGGGTAGGTTTAGTAAAGAAATATACTGATATTTTGGAGTGAAATTAATCCACCACCACCCCATACAAATCAAACTCCGTCGCCTCCGTCACCTTCACCATCGCAAAATCTCCCAACCTGGGTGCAAATTTCGCATCGGCGCGTACCAGCACTTCGTTGTCCACCTCTGGAGAATCCCCTTCCGTGCGACCTACAAAATATTCGCCTTCCTTGCGGTCGAAAAGCACTTTGAAAGTGCTGCCGACTTTGGTTAAATTCTTTTCATACGAAATTTCCTGCTGGATTTCCATGAGGCGGTTGGCGCGGTCGGCTTTCAGTTCGGCGGGAACATCATCTTCTAAGCCGTAAGCGCGGGTATCTTCTTCGTGAGAATACTGGAAAACGCCGAGGCGGTCGAAACGCATGTCGCGCACAAAGTCGCAGAGTTCTTCAAATTCTGCTTCCGTTTCGCCAGGAAAGCCCACCAGCATCGTCGTGCGCAGGGTCAGGCCAGGCACTTTTTTGCGGGCGGTTTGCACCAATTGCCGGGTTTCTTCCTGGGTGATTTGTCGGCGCATGCGGTCTAGTACGGCATTGCTGGCGTGTTGCAGCGGCATGTCCAAATAGTTGCAAATTTCAGGTCGCGCGGCCATCGCATCAAAAATTTCTTCCGGAAATTTGCTCGGGTAGGCGTAGTGCAAACGAATCCACTCGATGCCTTCCACGTCCGCGAGCGCGTGCAACAGGCGCGGCAATTCGCGGCTTTTGTACAAATCCAAACCGTAATAGGTCAGCTCCTGTGCAATGAGCATCAGTTCCTTCACCCCCCGGCGGGCTAAGCTTTGGGCTTCGCGCACCAATTCCTCCACCGGTCGCGAAACATGGCCGCCGCGCATGAGCGGGATGGCGCAAAACGAGCAAGTGCGGTTGCAGCCTTCCGAAATTTTCAGGTAGGCGTAGTGATCGGGTGTCGTGAGCAGGCGCTCGCCGACGAGTTCGTGTTTGTAATCGGCGTTCAAACGGGCCAGCAGGGAGGGCATCTCCAGCGTACCGAACCAGGCGTCTACTTCCGGAATTTCCAGCGTCAACTCCTCGCGGTAGCGTTGCGACAAGCAGCCGGTGGCGTAGAGTTTATCAATCTCGCCGGTCTTTTTCAGCTCCGCGTATTGCAGAATGGTGTTAATTGATTCCTCTTTGGCAACATCTATAAAGCCACAGGTGTTGACGATGATGACGTTGGCATCTTCCTGGTCGCTGTCGTGGACAACCTCGAAATCGTTGCCGCGCAACTGCGTAATCAGGTTTTCCGAATCCACAATGTTCTTGGAACAACCCAGCGTAATGACATTGACTTTATCGCGCCGAAGCGTTTTTGTTTTCATATTTGTATTTGAATGTGGTCGCCAACTTCAGTTGGCAGACCGGAAAAGCCCGGAGGGCTGTATTCGTTGAATCGGCAAAGGTAAGGTATCTGATTTGAAGATGAGTTGATTTGAAGATTTGAAAATGACCGGAGTTAAGGTTAAAGGTTAAAGTAAAAAGGTTAAAGTGGGATATGTGTTCAATCATGATGCGTAATCCCGACGAATAATCGCTAAAAGCATGAATGTAAACCCCTAACCCGGTCGCAAAATGTAAGCCTACTTTGACCTTTAACCTTTAACCTTTAACCTTTAACCTTGTAACCTTTACACTTTAACCTTGTAACCTTTACACTTTAACCTTGTAACCTTTACACTTTAACCTTGTAACCTTTACACTTTAACCTTGAAACAAATATTGAACACACGAGACCAACTCAACCGCGAAGTCCACATTCCCTTTCCGCCCAAGCGGATTGTGTCTTTGGTGCCTTCACAAACGGAATTGCTGTACGAGCTCGGCTTGCGGGAGGAAGTTGTGGGCATCACTAAATTTTGTGTGCATCCTGACGAGTGGTTTTGTCATAAGAAAAGGGTAGGGGGGACGAAAAAATTGAACTTAGAAGCCATTGCCGCCTTGCAACCCGATCTCATCATCGGAAATAAGGAAGAAAACGAACGGACGCAAATTGAAGCCCTGCAAGCCCGCTACCCGGTGTGGATAAGTGATATTCAGCATTTGGAGGATGCAATTGAAATGATCTGTCTCGTTGGCGAACTTGTAAATAAAGCCAAAGAAGCAGAAGTGCTGGCTTCCAAAATCCGGCAGTCATTTGAGACGTTGACCGTTCCGAAAAAGCGCAGGACCGCCTATTTTATCTGGCGAAAGCCATATATGGTGGCTGCTGCAGACACCTTTATCAACGATATGCTGAAAAGAGCCGGGTTTATCAATGTTTTTGGTCACCTAAGCCGATACCCGGAAGTGGACAAGGCGATGCTCCGGGAAGCATCACCGGAAGTCATCCTGTTGTCTTCAGAGCCTTACCCGTTTCGGCAAAAACATATTGAAGAACTACGCAGCCTGTGCCCCGATGCCGTAATTTGTCTTGCAGATGGCGAATTGTTTTCCTGGTACGGCAGCCGGCTACTTCAATCTGCTACATATTTCCGTAATTTACACCGAGAATGTACTTTAAAAATCACGATTCCATGAAAAAATATTACGCGCTGATCGGATGGATGCTTTGGATGACTGTTGCCGCATCGGCGCAAGCAGTCCCCGTTCCCAACGACGACCACATCCCCGGACAAATTTTGTTGCGGTTGAAACCAACCGTCACAACCGCTGATTTTGACCGCAGTTTTAATGCCTCTAATCGCGCTGCAGTCGCTTTGACGCACGGTCGCGCGCTGGGTTCCCGGTTCAACATGCACCTGTACACGTTTAATCCCGCTTCGGAAGATGCAAAACTGCTGCTTGATGAGGTTCAGCGACACCCAATGGTTGTTGCGGCGCAGCTAAATTATGAGATCGAACCCCGAAACGAGCCAAATGATCCGGATTTTTCCCTTCAATGGACGGTAGAGCGCATCGGCGTTCCGGGTGTTTGGGACATCACAACCGGCGGGGTTACCGCGCGTGGCGATACGATTGTATTGGCCATCCTCGACAGTGGGTTTCAGATTGATCACGAAGATTTGCGCGACAACGTTTGGATCAATCGCGCAGAAATTCCCGGCAATGGGCTTGACGACGACGACAATGACTATGCCGACGACGTAGCCGGATGGAATTTTATCAACAACTCGGCAGTCCATATTCCGAGTGCACACGGTACTTCGGTCGCGGGTATTGCCGGTGCGCGGGGCGGCAACAACATCGGAATTGCCGGCGTAAACTGGAACATCAAGCTCATGCTGCTGGCTACCGACAATGTAGCCGATGTCATTGAAGCCTATCAATACCTCATCGTTCAGCGCGAGCGCTACAACGAAACCAGCGGTGCAGCGGGCGCTTTTGTCGTGGCAACGAATGCTTCGTTTGGGCAGGAGAAAAAGTTTTGTGATGAACAGGCTCTTTGGGGTTCGATGTACGATCTGATGGGAGAAGTGGGGATTCTCACCGGCGCGGGTACCGCCAATAGCGCCTGGGACGTAGAGCAACTCGGCGATATGCCTACGACCTGCACCAGCGATTTTATCATTACCACCCTCAACACCGTGCAAGACGACCGTCGGTTTCAGGGGTCTGCTTTCGGCAAAGTTTCGATTGACCTGGGAACGCCTGGAAATGATTCGCATTCTATCAAAGTTGGCGATGAATACGGTGCTTTTGGCGGGAATTCCGCTGCGGCGCCCCACCTGAGCGGCGCCATTGCCCTGCTGTACAGCCTGCCGTGTTCCGGATTGGCAGAAGATGCGCTCACCCGCCCCTCCGAAACGGCTTTGTTCATCCGCCAGGCATTGCTGCAAGGGGTTGACCCTGTACCCTCTTTAGCCAATGAAACGGTCACCGGTGGGCGCCTCAATGTGTTTCGCGCCATGGAAATCATTCAGGAAACCTGTGGCAACACCAGTGGGCCGTTAGCTTTGACCAAGGTTTACCCCAATCCGGTTTCTTTAGAACTGACGCTGGAATACGAAGCGCCGGATTTTGACCCGGTAGCCATGCGCGTTTACAATGCGCTGGGGCAATTGGTATTCAGCGATTCAATCATTCCGGCCCGGTTTGGCCCCAAAGTATATGAAATTGATGTAAGTGCTTGGGCGACAGGGATGTACTTTTTTACATTAAACCGCGGGAAGGACGTGATTACGCATACGGTGGCGGTTTATTAATAGACTTGTTGCGACGGGTCAGCGCGGTGGTAGGAATGAGCTATTTTTCGTCCAATTACAGCGTTTTTTGAGGAGCATAGCCCTGTTCTGTAACGAAAAAAAGGCGAAGAGTGGTCGAAAAAGAGCCATTTATAGCCCGCGATGATTCCCGTCGCAACAAGTCTAATATACTCATGCAGTACAAACCGCCCAAAATTACAAGAGCCATCCTGAAAAAATTCGGGATGACTCTTGTTTGAAGTTAATGTTGGGTAGTGATTTTTTATCACTAACAGAGACTAATTAGTGTCTGTCCATTAAGTAGGGTGTCTGCTCTTTAGAGTTCGAGAGCAAGGCGTATTTCGCCCCAAAAACGGGAGTTTACTCGCGTAAATGACCGATTTTGGGGTGAAATAGAACGCAGCTATCGGGCTATAAAGACAGACACTAATTAATTGCCGTTGAACAGGCTGCCTTCTTTCTGTGGTACGCCAGCCGGTTGTTCCGGTTTAGCCTTCACATCACCTTTGATCGTGAGGCGAATTTCTTCCTCATTGATATTGGTGGTCAGGGTTACCGTTTTGGTGAAAGGACCAGTGCGGTTTGTGTCATAACGAACCTTGATTTCGCTGGTTGCGCCTGGAAGGATCGGCTCTTTCGGATAGGTTGGAACCGTGCATCCACAGCTGCCTTTAGCATTTTTGATCACCAATGGCTCCGTGCCGATGTTTTTGAATTTAAACAAGCGATATGGATCTGCGCCTTGCTCGATGGAACCGTAATCTACGGTTTCGCTTTCGAACTTGATTTTAGCGCCGCTGGTCTGCTTGGGTGCAAGCGTAACCGGTGTTACTTCCTGTGCAACTGCAAAAGTGCAAACAGCTGCTACGAGTGCTAATACGGACAAAATTTTTTTCATCACAACTAAATTTTTTAGTTTAGGAAACGCTCACAAAGCTATGGCAATTTCACTGCCTAAAAAAGTGGGACACGCTGAAATCGAGTTAATGATGTGTTAATGGCTCTATTCCTTATCTTTGTTCGTTTTAATCATCGGGTATTCAAAACTCTTATACCTTTTAGTCGTTTGTAAAAAGGCATGAATTTTTTGCTTCAACATCTCGAACTGCACATTGATGAAACTTCTTTGCTTCAGGGAGAACGCCTGCTGGAAGGGAAGCGGATCTCCTATTGTGCCGAACAGGAAAGAAATCTCTGGGTCGCAACGGTAGAAGCAGGCCATCCTTATGAGATAGAAATCAAAACCAGTCCGTCCCGGGTCACTGCGGCGACGTGTGAATGCGAACGGTTTATAGAGACCGGAATGTGTGGTCATATTGCAGCAGTTTTGCTTCAGGTACGAAATCTGCAACAGGCCCGAAAAGAAACTGCCCGCCAAAATACGCCGCCAAGGCGCATCAAACTCAACGCCGAAATGATTCTGGGCGTGGCGCCAACAGAAGATTTACTGGTTTTTTTAAGGGAATATGCCCGGCAGGATCGCGCGTTTGCACTGGCGCTTAAAGCCCGGTTTGCCGGAATGGTGACCGGGATGGGCAGTCAGGAGAAATATGTTCAAATCATAGAAAGTGCCATCAGCATGGCGCGCAAGCCGGACCGAACCCTGAATAAAAAAGGGAGCCAACAACTGCATGGCGCTGTTCAGGAATTGCTGGCGCAGGCCGAAGACCATTGTGCCCGCGAGTTGTATGCAGAAGCGCTCAACATTGCGCAAGCCATCATCGAAAAAATTCCGCCGGTGATGAACAAAGCGCAGGGTTATGAAGCTGCTTTGCGAAAAATGGTAGAAAAAGCCTTAGAACTGCTGCATCAATTATCGGAGAAGGCACTTCCGCCAGCCTTGCGGGAAGTGCTTTGGCATTATTGCATTGAAGAATTCGGCCGGGTAACGCACCGGATGCACCAATTCGACGACCGCTTTTTCAAAATTATGATGGTGTTGAGTGTGGGGATGCGACAACAAAAGCAGTTGCTCGATTGGATGGAAGAGCATTTAGACCGATACGCGCAAGAGCATCGCGACCCTTCCAACATGGTCATCCTGCATTTGCAGTGGGCGGAAAAGGTAGCCGGGAAAAAGGCTTTTTTTGACATGGCAGGCCGGTATGCGCATTTGCAGCCCGTTTTGCAGTTTGTTGTGGAGCGAAGCCTTGAATTAAACCAGCCTGCGCGCGCCCGAAAAGTGATCTTAAACCTCCTCAAAACGGACAAAACCCGCGAAAATACTGGTGAAATAGAAGAACTGCTGCTCCGGATTGCTTTGCATGAAGAAGACGTTCCGGCTATTTTTCAATACGCCCGAAAGCGTTTTTTGGCCACATTACAGGATAATTATTGGCAGTTGCTGCGCACCCATACACCGGAAAACCGTCAGGAAGTGTTTGAACAAATCGTGGAAAGCTTGCGCAAGCTGCCGTCTTCTCCGCAAAAATGGCAGGCCATTGCAGCGATTTATGCCTCCGAAGAACGCTATGAAGATTTAATTGACTATTTGAGGTGCGCCAATTCCATTGAACTGTTGGCACAATTCGATCATTTGTTGTTGCCTCGTTATGAAGCAGAAGTCGGACAATTGTATCGTGTCTTGTTGTTGCAGTATCTTAAAAATCACATTGGCTACCGCCCTTCCCGGCGCATCCGCGAATTGCTCGATCACTTGGTAACGGTCGGCGCTCCCGAACTGGCTGCTTCGCTGATTACTTTGTTCAAAGCGTCTTATCCCGAACGGCAGTCCTTGATGGAAGAGCTTAAATTATACGGGCGATGAAAGTTGAATTCTGGTTTGTGGGCAAAACGAACGAAACCTATTTGGAAGCGGGGATGAGCATTTATGAAAAGCGCCTCAAGCGCTACCTGCCGTTTCAGATGTTGTGCCTGCCCGATGTGCGCCAGGCAGGTAATTTGCCCCCCGAACAGCTTAAAATTAGAGAAGGCGAAACCATGCTTTCCAAAATAAAGCCGGAAGACCTGCTCGTTTTGCTGGATGAAAAAGGGCAAAGCTTTACTTCAGAGGGCTTTGCCCGCTATGTCGAACAACAGTTGTCGGGAAGTAAACACCGGCTCATTTTTCTGGTAGGCGGGGCTTATGGATTTTCCGGAGAAGTGTACCAGCGGGCAGATGCAAAACTTGCGTTGTCGGCCATGACTTTTTCTCACCAGATGGTTCGTTTGTTTTTTTTAGAACAATTTTACCGGGCAATGACGATCTTGCGCGGCGAACCTTATCACAATACTTAACCCAATGATCTCTCTTACGCTTGTGCTGGTCATTATGACCGCCCTCATTTCCTACCAGGCTTTCAGCCGGGATCGGATGCTGAATGAACTGGCTTTTCATCCGGCTTCCATCCGCGAATTTGGCCAATGGCATCGGTTTATCACCAATGGATTCATTCATGCCGATTGGGGCCATCTGATCATCAATATGGTGGTGTTGTTCCAGTTTGGAGAATTCGTGGAACGCTTTTTTATAAACGAAGTCTTTGTTTCTGAGGTAACGGGACGCATTGCTTTTCTGGTCTTCTACCTCAGCGCGGTTGTGGCAGCTTGCATCCCGTCTTATCTGCGCCACCGCAATAATTATGCGTATGCCGCTTTGGGCGCTTCCGGCGCTACTTCTGCCCTGGTATTTGCTTATGTGATCATCAATCCCTGGCAAATGTTTATTTTTCCGCCCTTGCCGGCAGTGTTGTTTGGCGTTTTCTACCTGTTTTATTCTTCTTACATGGATCGCCGCGGCACGGATAATATTGGCCATAACCAACACTTTTGGGGCGCGGTTTACGGCGCCGCTTTCATCGTTATTTCTTTAGCTGTCGTCCGACCGGAATTGTTCCAACTGCTGCTTATTCGCTATCAGCAAATTCCTTTTTTAAACTGAAAAAAACATGTTTTTCATCCTCTCCAAAGTCCTGTATTTCCTGTTAAAGCCTTCGGTGTGGATTGGAGGGTTTCTGTTGTACGCCGCTTTTGGAAAGGGGCCTCGCTGGCGTACACGTGCCTTGTATCTGGCGCTGGCATCCTATTGGTTTTTTAGTAACATATTCATTGCCAACCAGGTCATGCGTTTGTGGGAACCGGAATCGTTGACTGCGAATGAAATAACGGAGTCTTATGACCTTGGCATTTTGCTGGGCGGGTATTCCAATGTGTATACCGTACCCGGCCACGATCGCCACAATTTCAGCGACCGGGGCAATCGCTTTTTCCAGACTTATGAGCTTTACAAAACCGGCAAGGTGAAAAAATTGCTCCTGAGCGGGGGATCGGGAAATCTGTTGCAAAATATTCCCGGTGAAGCAGGGCAAATGAAAACTTTTCTGATGCGAATCGGCGTTCCGGAGTCAGATATTATTGTGGAGAATAACTCCCGGAATACCTGGGAAAATGCACTTTTCAGCAAGGCCATCGTTGACCGCGACTATCCGGGCGCGCGTTGCCTGCTGATCACTTCCGCATGGCATATCAGGCGGGCAAAAGCCTGTTTTGACAAAGTCGGTCTGCCCACCACCGCTTATTGTGTGGACTATCTCAGTGAACAACCCCGCTACAACCCGGAAATCCTGATCCTGCCGCACCGGTTTGGCTTATATTATTGGGAGTTAATGGTTAAAGAAATAGTAGGATGTTTAATGTACCGGCTCCAGGGGTATAATTGAAGGTTTTAACTTTTTTGTTCTCTATTTTTCATACGAGGATTGTTTCATTTATTTTTATATTTGCATCGGCAGTTGACATCTGCCCTCCGCTATCAAGCTCCGTCTTATTCCGCAAAACAAGCTTTTTGCATCTTTTTAACCTCTGCTATTCATCCAGTTAAACTACTATGAGCAAACACGCACCGCTGCTTTAGAGAGCGCCGCAATTCGTATTCCATGAACACATATCGCCCTGAAAGTCAATCCTTTCAGGAATGGCAATTGCTATTTACTTATTCTCAAAACACTTTGCGATGTGTCGTGTGCATATTGAAAAACTATTTTTGCTGTCATTGACCTTGCTCTTGTCAATTACAGCCCGGGGGCAAATCACCAACTGCCCTGGCGCGCAGGTAATCTGTAGCGACAGTGTAATCCAGTTTACGCCACTTGGAACGGGGTTCAACGATTTTTTCAATCCGAATAACGATCCGGGCTGCCTGCTCACCGAAGAAAATGAAAGTGCGTGGTATTATTTCGCGTTCAATGAATTGATGCCGCCCAACAGCGTCATTGAATTTACTATTGACCCGAACGGTGGCGCGAATGAAGATTACGATTTCGCCATTTATGGGCCGTATTTAAGTTGCGACAGTCTCGGAGAACCGGTTCGATGCTCTTTTGCCAATATCCTTTGCACTTTCTGTCCGCAAACGGGGCTGGGAATGGGCGCTACGGACGCTTCCGAAGGCGCCATGGATGTAGATGGCTTTGTACTTCCGATGGTCGTGCAGCCCGGAGAAGGCTATTATTTGTTGCTGGATAACTGGTACGGCAGTTCCATGGGTTTTCAATTAACCTGGGGAGGCTCTGCGGCGCCTTTTCTCAACTGCCTTGCCGACCCCGATTGTAGTGCCATCCGCTTAGAGGCAGGCGACGACCTCTCTTTTTGCGATGTACCTGCCACGCCGGTCGCGTTACAAGGTTCAGCAAGCGGCCACAGCGCAGCAGCCACTTTTGCATGGTCAGCACCCGGCGGGGAAACGGCATTTTTGAGCGATGCCACTTCGCTAGAACCGACGCTGACCCTGCCGCCTGGCTTTATCGGCAATATTCCTTATACCCTCACAATAACCGACGGAGATTGTACCAAATCGAGCCGCCTGAATGTGCAGGTGGGCAATATTGTCCCGGTAGAGATTACCGGAACCACCCAAATTTGCGAGGGCGATACCACAACGCTCACGGTGGCCGGTAGCTGGGCTTCGCTGGTCTGGTCGAATAGTGCGGCAACGCCGGCAATCAACGTTTTTGAAGAAGGCGTTTATGCCGTGCAAGTAAGCGACGGCTCCGGATGTACGGGCACAGATAGCATAACCGTAGCTTTTTACCAGGTGAACACGACCATCTCCGGGGACGCCAACCTTTGTGCAGGCGATTCCCTGACCTTGCAGGCAGCACCGGGCATGACCGAATATGCCTGGTCGGATATGTCTTCCGATTCAACGCTGGTCGTGACAGCTTCCGGTATCTATTCGCTGACGGTAACAGATGCCAATGGGTGCACGGGCCAGTCTTCAGTAGCCGTTGTGGATCGCCCACTGCCTGTTCCGGCCATTGCCGGGCCAACGGGCGTGTGTCCCGGCAGTAGTGCAACCCTTTCGTTACCTGAAAATTATGCAGCATACCTTTGGTCGGATATGAGCAATGCCGACACCCTGTTGATTAATGCGGCGGGCGCTTTTGCAGTGACGGTTACGGATACTTTCGGCTGCCAGGGCATTGCAACCGCCAATATCGCCACCTTCCCCGGGGCTTCCGTCGCCATCAGCGGCGATGCTGATTTTTGTGAAAATGAAACCACCCTGTTGACTGCAACCGCTGGTTTTCAAAACTACTCCTGGTCGGATGGTTCAACCGGACAAACGATTCTGGTTGACGCTGCCGGAGACCAGGGGGTTACCGTCACCGACAACAACGGCTGTATTGCGGCTGCAAGTTTATCCACAACCATTCTCCCTTTACCGGTTTTAAATCTGAACACTACAGCCGACTTTTGTGCGGGAAGCGCTGTAGCCCTCGACGCTGGTGGAGGGTTCAGCGCCTACCAGTGGCTTCCCGGTGGGCAAGCTACTCAAAGCATCTCCGTGACTACGGCAGGAACGTATCAGTTGGAAGTAACCGATGCCAATGGCTGCATGGCTTCCACTTCGGTCGAGGTACTGGAAAACCCGTTACCTTTAGCCGAAATCAGCGGAACAGCCGGGTTTTGTGCAGGGAGTTCTACAACCCTGAACGCGCCGGGAAGCTGGTCGAACTACACCTGGACAGGGGGCGTTTCCAATACGGATTTCGTGGTATCCGTCCCCGGAATTTATGGCCTGACCGTGACGGACGCCTTAGGCTGTAACGGCAGCGCCCAGATTACGGTTGACGCCTGGAATAATCCCGCGCCGGTCATTAACGCGCCTGCTGCAATATGTCCGGGAGGCACAGCGCTGCTGGATGCCGGAGGGCCTTACACCACTTATTCGTGGACGGGAGGCAGTACCGATCCTGTGCTTGCTGTGAATACAACCGGAGCTTACAGCGTCACGGTTACGGATGCAAATGGCTGCACCGGAATGACTCAAACCAATCTGACGGAATTTCAGGTTACACCGCCCAATATCCCGGCACTTTTTAATGTGTGCGAAGGCGAAACGATTCTTGTAGATGCCGGAAATGCCTACGCCGCTTATGTTTGGAATGACCTGAGCGACCTGCCTACTTTGAACGTGAGTGCGGGCGGAACTTATGGACTGACCGTGACCGATGTCAATGGGTGCCAGTCAACCGTTGCATTTGATGTTGCGGAAATACCGCTGCCAACCGTAACCCTGCCTGCACAAGCCGGGTATTGTGACAATGGCAGCCTTACCTTAGATGCGGGCGCCGGATTTGTTACTTATGCCTGGACGGGCGGATTCATGACGCCTTCTATCACGGTTTCGACACCAGGAACGTATACCGTTACGGTTACCGATGCCAACAATTGCAGCGGACAGGCGTCAACGGTGGTGGAGGAATTGACTGCCCTGTCGCCGGTTATTGCAGGAACGCCGTCGTTTTGCACCGGCGATAGCACCCAATTACAGGTTAACGGTAGTTTTAACAGCTATCTTTGGTCTACAAATGCAGCAACGGCTTCGATCTTTGCTACCCAGCCCGGCAATTATTCGGTCACCGTTCAAGATGGCAATGGCTGCACAGGAAGCACTTCGGTTGTTGTTGGTCAGTGGCCGGAAACTTCCATTACGATTACGGGAAATCCTGATTTTTGCGAAGGAGATGCAACAATCCTGAACGCAACACCCGGATTAAGCAATTACAATTGGACCGGCGGCATACAAGGGGCTTCAATCACCGTCAGTACGAGTGGTAGCTATCAAGTAACAGCGTCTGATTCGAATGGCTGCCCCACGTCAGCCAGTATTAGCATCACTGCGGTTGCCTTGCCGGTAGCCAACGCGGCTGCGGCAGGTAACATCACCTGTAATTCAGCCGAGGTAACGCTGAATGGAAGTGGGAATACCAATAATCTGAGTTATGAGTGGCAAGGCCCCGGAATCAACAACAACAACCGGAATTTGCAAAACCCGGTAGTCAATACGCCTGGTTTGTATACTTTAGTTGTTACGGCACAACCTTTGGGCTGCACCTCAATGGCTGCAATGGTCACGGTGGATGACCTTCGGTTTACGCCTTCCGTAACGGTTGCCGTAGCAGATACGCTGGATTGTAATACCGCAACGGTTGCAGCAATCGGGCAGGCTGCCGGAAGCAATACGTTTGAATACAGTTGGTACGATGCAGCAGGAATTTTGCTTGCTGACGAAACCTCGGCAACTTTGATGACTGCACTTCCCGGCATTTACCGACTACGGGCAACGGATATAGCCAGCGGGTGCTTTGCAGAAGCTACGGCGACCGTGCGCAGCGATTTTGTTTATCCTGTTGTTCAGGCAGGCGCCAACAGTCAGTTGGACTGCAATATCGCAACCATCACCCTCAGCGGGACGACGGACAATGGCAATTACACCTACAACTGGCAGGCTATACAAGGCGCTATTCAATCGGGTTCCAATACCTTGACGCCCACCGTGAATCAGGCGGGTATCTATGCATTGGTGGTAGAAAACAACCGGAATGGGTGCGTGAGTTCGGATACCGTTACGGTTTCCCAAAACAACCAACGCCCCACAGCCAATGCAGGCGCTGACCAAGCCTTGAGTTGCGATACGGACGAAGCCGTTCTTGACGGAACGGGATCTACCGTTTCAGCGACGCATCGCTATACCTGGCAGGATGCGGGCGGAAACGTGGTTGCAGAAGGAATTTCTGCGGTGATCAATCAGCCGGGATTGTATACGCTCATCGTCACAAATACAGCCAACGGTTGCGCTAACGAAGATGAAGTATTGGTTGCGCTCAATGAAAACCGCCCGCAGATTGCAGGCTTGGCGCTTATTGACCCGAAATGCTTTCTCGACCGCAACGGCGCCATTGAAATTCTTTCCATTTCGGGGGGAATCGCGCCGTATACGTATCAACTCAATGATGAAACGCCCATTGCTTTTGGCAATTTTGCCAACCTGACGTCCGGCCAGTACCGGATTCGCATCCAGGATGCGGAGGGGTGCGGGCAGGACACGCTCGTATTCCTTGATTCTGGTACCGATTTACAGGTGGAACTGGGTCAGGATCGCACGATTTTGCTGGGGAAAAGCACAAACCTGGAGGCATTGTTGAACATTCCGCCAAATCAGGTGAGCGAGATCAGGTGGGTAACCTCTGAAGGCGAAACCTGCCCCGATTGTATTGAATGGGAGGTGTCGCCAATTTACACAACAACGTATTCGGTTTATGTACAGGATGAAAACGGATGCCTTGCAGAAGATGTGGTAACGGTTTATGTGGATAAAACGCGCCGGGTTTATATTCCCAATGCTTTTTCACCCAATAACGACGGCTTCAACGACGTCATTATGATTTTTGCAGACCGCGATGTTGCCAGGGTGAAGAACTTTAAAATTTTGGATCGCTGGGGCGAATTGGTGTTTGAACAAGCCAATTTCCAGCCCAACGACCCACGGCATGGTTGGGATGGCATATTCAGGGGGCAAATGTTTAGTCCTCAGGTCTTTGTTTATTTTGCTGAGATAGAATTCGTTGATGGTGAAGTGGTTATTTACAAAGGAGGCGTGCATTTGGTCAGGTAATGAAGAAATATTATCTTCGCTGCCGCTTTACAAAAATAAAACCATTACCATGCAACACCTTCAGGAATATATCCAATCCAACAAGGAGCGGTATTTGAATGAATTGATCACCTGGCTGCGCATTCCGTCCGTCAGCGCGGATCCGAAGCATAAAGGCGATGTCGCCAGCGCAGCAGAATACTGTGCCGATCGCCTTCGGGAAGCCGGCGCTGAAAACGTGACGATTTACCCGACGCCCGGGCACGCCATTGTTTACGGAGACAAACTGATTAACCCCGATTTGCCGACGGTGCTGGTCTACGGCCACTACGACGTTCAGCCGCCGGATCCGCTTGACCTTTGGGAATCCGGCCCGTTCGAACCGGTTATCAAAAAAACAGAAACCCACCCGCAGGGCGCTATTTTTGCCCGCGGCTCCAGCGATGATAAAGGCCAGGTTTACATGCACATCAAAGCTTTCGAGGCCATGATGAAGCACGATGCCCTGACTTGTAATGTGAAGTTCATCATCGAAGGGGAAGAAGAAATTGGTTCGCCCAATTTCCGGCCTTTTGTGGAGGCGCACAAAGAACTTTTGGATTGCAATGTGGTCTTGTGTTCCGATACCTCCATCGTTGCCAACGACGTGCCTTCGCTGACGACCGGCGTACGCGGCCTGGCCTATATGGAAGTGGAAGTAACCGGCCCAAGCCGCGATTTGCATTCAGGGGTTTATGGTGGCGGGGTTGCCAATCCGGCCAATGTCCTTTGCGAAATCATCGCTTCCCTGCTCGATGAAAACCGCCGGGTGACCATTCCCGGATTTTATGACGATGTGCAGGTGGTCAGCGCGGAAGAAAGAAGCGAAATGTCGCGCATCCCGTTTGATCAGGCTACGTACAACAAAAATCTGGGCATCCGCCAGGAGCTTGGCGAAGAAGGGTATTCGACCCTTGAACGCACCAGCATTCGTCCGACCTTAGATGTGAACGGCATTTGGGGCGGCTACACCGGAGAAGGCACCAAAACGGTACTGCCGGCAAAAGCGACGGCAAAGATTTCGATGCGCTTGGTGCCGCACCAGCGCCATGAAAAAATATACGATTTGGTGGAAGACCACCTGAAAAAAATTGCACCACCTTATGTGAGCGTGAAAGTGACCCGGATGCACGGGGGCGAACCTGGTGTGACGCCGATTGATACGCCCGAGTACCGCGCAGCGCACTTAGCGATGGAAAAAACATTCGGCAAATCGCCGATCCCAAAGCGTGAAGGCGGCTATATTCCAATTGTCTCCCTGTTTCGCGATGTGTTGAGTGTGGACAGCATTCTGATCGGCTTTGGCTTGGATTCGGATGCGTTGCACTCGCCAAACGAGCACTTCGGGCTGTTCAACTATTACAAAGGCATTGAAACCATTCCTTATTTCTACCACTATTATGCGGATTTGAAAAAAGGCTGATTTACTACACATCATCTATCCTTAAAAGAATGAAACAACTTCCTTTAATTTTGAGTATTGTGGCACTGTTGGCTACAGCAGGGCTTGCTGTGAAAGTGTTCCAGTCGTCTGCGCCAACGGCAACTACCGATTCTCCGGCAATTGAGCAGGAAAAGCCTTTGAAAATTGCTTATGTCAATGCAGATACCCTGCTTGAAAAGTACGAGTTTTTCAAAAAGCAACGCGAAGTGTTCCAAAAAAAGGAAAAAGACGCAGATGCTTCACTGAAAGCCAAAGGTCGTGCCCTTGAAAAGGACTTTATGGCTACCCAGCAAAAAGCGCAACAAGGGTTGCTGGCGCCCAGCGCGATGCAACAGGAAGAGCAACGCCTCATGGCCGCGCAGCAAAAATTGGTAGCCGAACAAGAGCGGGTTACCAAAGCGCTGCTGGAAGAAGATAAAAAAATCCGGGATGAATTGCAAAAAGCAATCCTCGACAGGCTCGGCGAAATCAAAAAAGAAGAGGGCTTCGACTTCATTTTCAGCTACACGGCAGGCGGGCAATTATTGGCCGTAAATGACAGCTTAGACATCACCAAGCGCGTGCTGGAGATTTTGAACGCGAAAAAGGAGGAGTAGAAGGCAAGTTGCAAGAGGCGAAAGGCAAGTTAGCGACATGAGACATCCCGAATTTTGAACGAATCATGCAACTTCTTATATGTTTTTTGGCTCAAATTTAGGTGCAGCGCACCCGAATCTTTGTAGTAGTCGTGGAGTAAAATGTTGATTCAGGTGCAGCGCACCGAAACCCGGCGTATGGGTGAAGGCAAGATTACGGTGCGCTGCACCTTGAAATCCATTCATTCCCAAATTTCTACAAATGTTTTGGTGCGCTGCACCTGAGACGTAAAATTCGGAATGTCTCAGGCTGCAAATTTGCCCCTTGCCAACTTACCCCTTCCCTACGCCGCTCTCCTTTCCAAAACTTCCTTCCTGATTTCCAACTGCACAAAAAGCGTGGCCACCACAGCCGAAAGGATCAGGTAACTTACCACAATGTACACATACCAGGCGCCGAAGTAATTGCCTGCGCCAAACCAGTCGCCGCCGGATTGATACACGAGGTAGAGGCCGGCTGCCGATTTCAGGATTTCAAAATACATGGCATACGCGTGGCGGTCCATCAATTCCGTGTAGGCGAACACCGACAGGAAAATGAACGCGCCATAGTAAAAGACATCCGGCGAACCGATGCCGGCTAAGTTGGCGAAAAAGTAGACCAGCAGGAAATAGTTGAAGCCCAATTGCAGCCACGACCAAAGGAGAAACAGACGCGATGCCGGGGTATCGTATTTTTCAAAATGGTACGGATCGCGGATGCTGTTCACCGGAAATTTGTTTTTTACGTCCTCCGGTCGCCAGCCCGTTGGCATAAACCATATCCGCACTTTGTCCCACCAGTTGCGCGTGCGCCAGGCATCCAGCATCAGGAGCCAGAGGTGCTGAAAATTGATTCTGATCGGATTCCAGGTACGCACTGGGCGGGTGACGCCATAAACGGGCGGAACCTCCGGCAATTCTTCCTGAAACGTACCAAACAACTTATCCCAGATGATGAAAATTTGCCCGTGGTTTTTATCTAAATATTCCGGGTTGATGGCATGGTGCACCCGGTGGTGGGATGGCGTCACAATGACGTATTCCAGCCAGCCCATTTTCCCGATCAGTCGGGTATGGTACCAGTATTGCAGAAAAAGGTGCAGCGGGCCGATGATGGCAATTACCTGCGCAGGCACACCCAGCAAGGCTGCCGGGATCAACAGGATCGTGAAATAATTGACAAACGCCGAAATGGATTGCCGCAAGGCGCAGGACAAATTAAATTCTTCGCTGCTGTGGTGAATGATGTGGCGGTTCCACAAAAAATTGATCTGGTGGTGCCAGCGGTGCGTCCAGTATCCCTGAAAATCAACCGCGATGAATCCGATGACGTAAACCGCCCACGTGGCTTCGATTTGCGTAATGGCGACTTTGTCCACCAACCAGCCATAAGTGATGATGCTGACAGTCATGCCCAAAACATCTTTTACCACATTGGTGACGCCGGAGCTAAAGCTGGAGATGCTGTCGAGCCCCCGGATGACTTTTTTGCCCAAATACCATTCGAAACCCTGTTCGATGAAATACAACAGAAAAAAGATGGGGACAATGATGTTGAGGATTGCGCCGTATGCTGCCATTACTTAATGCTGTTATGTGTGAAAGCAAATTTAGCAATCGCTTGATTATAATCTATCAAACTTGGGATTGTGGTGTGAAGAAACAGAGTTCTGTCATCAATATTCTTTGAATAAGTATTGTTATTTTTAATTAGTGAGACAAAGAAGAAACTTAAATTTTAAGGGAGTAAAAAAAATAACACAATTTGTTTTTATTTGAACAATGTTTTGTTTTACCTTCGCTTTGTCAAAAATAATTTGCTGTGAATATGTGAAAATTTCAATATCTTCACAATGTAATAAACAGCAGGTTAGGTTTATATGACCCAAAAAGAAAAACAGTGGAAGGTGTTTTTGTGCTATGCACGGGAAGATCAAGCGATCACAGATGATTTTTTTTACCGGTTCAAGAAATATAATGAACGGGACATGGAAATCCTAAATGATCGAACACCGAACTCCCAAAACATGCATGAATTATTTCATCAATTCGCCAACGAATGTGATGTTGCCATACTTTTGGTTAATGCCAGTTTTGTTAATCCGGCAAGTTATTCAAATCAATACGAGGTACCCGTCTTGATTGAACGCCAAAAAGAAGGCAAAGTAGTTTTAGTTGGCGTTCGATTTTCCAATGTTTACGATTTGGAAGAATGGAATAAGGAAGGGGATGTGTGTTTTTTTTCCCTTACTAATAATGACTTAACCTTTACTCGTAGTAAAAAACCGGACGACAGAGTATTTCTCACTTCTTTTGCTGTCTATCAGCAGGTTGATTCTAAAGACTTAGATTTTTTCCATGATCGCCTGCGACAATGGATCAAAGAGTGTTTGCAAAAAGATCACTCAATGTCCCAAGTTATAAGTAAAGAAGTTTTCCGGGATGCGAGTATACTAGAAAATTTACTTTTGATTATGAAACCGAACTCGCTACTCTATAAACTTGAAAATAAACTCAGTACTGACAAATCACTCTGGGATATATCAGGTATTGCCATGCCAGGTGAAAGTGAAGTCTGGACTTTTTGGTATTGTCTTCGTCAATCAGAAAAGCTTGAGGAGTGTCAGGTGAAATTACTACAACTATCACCTGAAGATCCTATAAGAAGGATCGATAACCAGTTTGACAATATCAAAAAAAGAGTGTTGTCTATCAGACGGTTACTTGATTTTGAGTTTACTGATGAGGATTCCCTTGATCTAAAATTAGATAAAACCTTGGGCAAAATCGAAAAAGTTATTTCAAAATCAATGGAAAAAGTAGTTATGTCACCAAGGAAAAACCATATTGAAGCTAAATCAGATTTGTCTGATGCAATTGAAGAACTTCGAGATGTATTAAAGTCCTTAGCTGGTATCAGTTTAGGAACATCATGATATTTAGATAACTAAAAAAAATAAAAAATAAGCGCAAACGACTTAATCCATTTTCGAAGTAACCTTTCCAAAAAACAGGTTGAGGAATTCCTTGTATTCTTCGACATGGTAAACGATTATCTACAAGCAATACCTCGCGCTGAAATAAGTAGTACCGACAATGTAAAGTATCTTAAACAGTTAAGTATTACAATGGATGTGATACTTAAGCATTTCGATTCTTTTTCGGGAAATTCTCAAAAATCTAACTCTGTAAAGATTATGTTATTTGAATTGTCAGATCAAATAGCGAACATTGCTATGAATCTAAAAGGAGATGGAGCCGTTGATCCTAAATTCAACATCGCGGGGTATTTTAGGAACTTTCGGGATTCATTTGATGGCTTTGTTACTGAATTTTCAAAAATGGCAAAGTATAATAAATCTATTTATACATCCATGGCGATCGAAGAGTTGATTCGCCAGTTAACACAGCTCTCCTAAGTTTTATTACACATCCAAATCCCCTAAAATGGGAGCTTTAACTTCGACTGTTACATGAACTAGGAGAGGTATTTGGGAATTTTTTAATAGCAATTGCAATATAACGCTATCCAAAAAATAGTTTATCGCAAGCGGTGACCCCTTTAACAAGATGAATACACTATTGTTGGTCGTTTTGCTAATTTTGCCGCATGATAACTCGAGTTTTACCCGCAGAATGGGCGCCACAAAGCGCCGTGCAATTGACTTTCCCCCATAAAGGTACCGATTGGGCACCCGTACTGGACCAGGTGATGCCTTGTTTTTTTGAAATCGCAAATACGATAGCCCGCTTTCAAAAAGTGCTCCTCGTTTGCCAAAACCCGATGGAAGTTCGGGAGTTGCTGGGCAAAGACGAGGCTATCCTGAACGTCCAACTCGTTCAGGCGCCGAGCAACGACACCTGGGCGCGCGACCACGGCGGCATCACCATTTTTGAAAATGGAAAACCCGTGGTGCTCGATTTTGTGTTCAATGGATGGGGGCTCAAATTTCCGGCCAATTATGATAACCTTATCACCCGCTATATTCAGAAACACTACTCGGTTTTTAATGCCGAAATTCGGCATGGCGGCCTGGTGTTGGAGGGCGGCGGGATTGAAAGCGATGGCCAGGGCACGCTGCTCACCACGGCCGAGTGCCTGCTTTCGCCAAACCGAAATCCGCATTTGGGCAAACCGGAAATTGAAGCAAAATTGAAGGCGCTATTTGGATTGGATCGGGTATTGTGGTTGCACCACGGCTACTTAGCCGGAGACGATACGGATTCGCATATTGATACCTTAGCGCGGTTTTGCGATCCGGAAACCATTGCTTATGTGCAATGCACAGATCCGGAAGATGAGCATTACGAAGCACTTGGGAAAATGGAGGCAGAACTGAAAACTTTCCAGACTGCTGCTGGTAAGCCTTATCGCTTAGTTCCGCTGCCCATGCCGGATGCGTGCTACGACGACGAAGGAATGCGTCTGCCCGCTACTTATGCTAATTTTTTGATCATCAATGGCGCTGTATTAGTTCCGACTTACGGCGTTCGACAGGATGGGGAAGCATTGGCGATACTCGGTGGCTGTTTTCCCGGAAGGGAAATAATTGGCATTGATTGCCGGGCGCTGATTTTACAGCATGGCTCTTTGCATTGTGTGACCATGCAGTATCCGGAAGGGGTTTGTAATTAGTGTCTGTCCATACAGTCCCGTAGGGACCTAATGTCGGTAGTAGACAAACCATCGAATGTTCCCATTTCGTGCCGTAGGTACGCAATATTGCGTACCTGCGGCACGCTAAAACCTACAAATTTTCGGGGCTACCGGCATTAAGTCCCTACGGGACACCGAGCATACATCAAATACGGGACTAAACATGAGTCATCCCGAATTTTTTGATTGAGGTGCACCAATAATCTTTGTAGACCACAGGAATCAGGGGTAATAAGGTGCATTGCACCGCAATCTTGGCATGTTGTGGCAATCGTTGTCACGGTGCGCTGCACCTAAATCCACCTGTTATGATCAATATCTACAAAATTTTTGGGTGCGCTGCACCAGTATGGCGCCCAAAAACGCCAAAACATGACATAAAGTGCCTAAAAATTCGGGATGACTCATGTTTAGTCCCGTGTCTGCTCTTTAGAGTTCGAGAGCAAGGCGTATTTCGCCCAAAAAACGGGAGCTTACTCGCGTAAATGACCGATTTTGGGGCGAAATATAACGCCGGACTATAAAGACAGACACTAATTAATTTTCATTTGAATTGAAAGAAAATGAGCATACTCAAAACGGGCATCGTACAACAATCCTGCACCGAAGACCGGGATGAAAATATCCGAAAGAGCATCGCAGGCATCCGGGCTTGTGCTGCACAAGGCGCACAATTAGTGGTATTGCAGGAATTGCACACCGGGGTCTATTTTTGTCAGGTTGAAGAAACAACCCGCTTTGACCAGGCAGAAACCATACCGGGGCCGTCAACGGCAACTTTCAGCGCCATTGCGAAAGAGTTGGGTATCGTGCTGGTTACTTCCTTGTTTGAAAAGCGCGCGCCGGGGATTTGCCACAACACGGCAGTCGTTTTTGAAAAAGATGGCAGCATTGCCGGGAAATACCGGAAAATGCACATTCCGGACGACCCGGCTTATTACGAAAAATTCTATTTCACGCCCGGCGATCTGGGCTTCCACCCCATTTCCACTTCCGTGGGAAAATTAGGTGTGCTTGTTTGCTGGGATCAATGGTACCCTGAAGCGGCGCGACTCATGGCGCTGGCTGGTGCAGAAGTGCTCATTTACCCGACGGCTATTGGCTGGGAATCTTCCGATGCACAGGCCGAAAAAGACCGGCAGTTTGGGGCCTGGCAAATCAGTCAGCGCGGTCATGCGGTGGCAAATGGTCTTCCGGTCGTGGCAGTGAATCGCACAGGATTTGAGCCGGACTGGTCGGGCGTGACGGGCGGTATCCAGTTTTGGGGACAAAGTTTTGTGGCCGGGCCACAGGGAGAACTGCTCTATCAGGCGCCGCCAGATCAGGAAACCACTGCTGTTATTGAAATTGACAAACAACGAACGGAAACGGTGCGCCGCATTTGGCCGTTTTTCCGGGACCGGAGGATTGATGCGTATGAAGGACTCGTTAAACGGTATTTGGATTGAGGGACTAAACCAGTTCTTTTTTCATCAAATAATCCGTTTGAGGATCATCGTTGAAATAAAAAATGTGGGTGCCGAAAATTTCATACAAGCAGTTCCCGCCGCTTGAGTTCGCTATTCACCAATTGATATTCGCGGCTCATATCGCCGGTAATGGAAGAATTTTCTTCTGCCCGCCGGATGAGGTAAGGAACGACTTCACGCACTTGCCCGTATACCACATATTTGGCGGCATTATAGCCTGCATTGGCGAGGTTGAACGTCAGGTTGTCGCTCATGCCGTACAACTGGCAAAACCGCAAATGCGGGTGGTTGCGTGCGATGCCTTTTTCATCAATCAGTTTTACCTGGAGCGCCGCGCTGGCCAAATTATGCGAAGCATTGCAGGAAACGATGTCCTGGTAGTGGTCTACGCAAAAACGGATACCGGTATTGAAAGCGTCGTCCGTTGCTTCTTTGCTCGCGTGTATGGGGGAAGGATACCCCATTTTTTCTGCCCTTTCCCGCTCTTTTTCCATATAGGCGCCCCGCACTAATTTTGCGCCAAGCAGATAGCCTTCCCGGCCCGCGTCGGCATAAGCATCCATGAGGTATTGCAAACGATCGGTTCGATACATTTGGAAGGTATTGAACACCACTACTTTACCCCGGTTGTAGCGCCGCATCATCAAATTAGCCAAGTGGTCAATCGCGTTTTGAATCCAGCTTTCTTCTGCGTCAATAAAAACGCCCACGCCTTTTTGGCTTGCGGTATGGCATATCGCGTCTACCCGTTTAAGCACGGTGCGGTATTCAGCGCGCATTTCCCGGGTCAGGCTGTCGTCGCGCTGAATGGCTTCCAGTAATTCGAAGCGGGCCAAACCGGTAATTTTGGTGCTGATCACCGGAATATGTTCTTGTTGGGAAGCAAACTCTATGGCACGGATATTTTCCGCCATGGTTTTGTTGAAATCCTCTTCCGTTTCTTTAGCTTCAGCGCCGTAGTCGAGGATGGATTGTACGTTTTGCGCCGATAATTTATTGATGTTTTTTAGCGATTCCAGCAGGGTCGTACCGCCACAGAATTGCTCAAATATGGTGTTTTTTACAACCGATTCAACGAAAGGCAGGTGTAGTTTAATGGCGGCGATACCTACTTTGGAGCCGATGCCCACCAGCCAGTGGTTGTTCATTAATCCAAAAAGCCAGGCTGCCTTTTTGAGTTCTTTGTCTGTTTTCCAGTGAAAAGCGATTTCCGTATTCGTGAAATCAACGGGAGTACCGAGTACTGTTTTTGCCATTTTTTCAAGTTTTGCGAAGTTTTTGGGAACGGGCTGATTGCTTTCTTTCATGGTGTAACTTGGTTTTATTTATTCCAGATTGCCCAGGCCTTTTCAGCCTGTATGTGCAACATTTCCAGTCCGTTCCGTATTTGGGCGCCCTGAAGCCTTCCTTTTTTCAAAAACTGGGTTTCCTCAGGATTGTATACCAGATCGAAAAGCAAATGTCGCTGACTTATTGCTTCATAAGGAATTTTTGGGGAAGTTTCTGTATTTGGGCTCATGCCTAAAGGCGTTGTGTTGACAATCAACCGGTGTGCAAACATGATTTCCGGCGTCAGTTGATCGTAGGTGAAGTCGCTTTCCTCGTTTCGGGACACGATGTGAAAAGGGATTTCCATTTTGGAAAGCACAAATTGCACGGCTTTGGAAGCGCCCCCTGTTCCCAGCACCAGCGCCGCTTGCGGGCGTTCTGTACCCAGCGCATTGCGAAGCGACTGCTCAAAACCGGCAATGTCCGTGTTGTATCCAGTCAATTTGCCATTTGAAATATCAATGACATTTACCGCGCCCAGCGCAGCAATCCCTTCTCCCAATTCGTCTAAAAATGGCAAAACGGCTTGCTTATAGGGAATGGTCACATTCAGCCCGCGCAGGGTTGGATTGTTTTTCAGGATTTCGGGCAGCAACCCGATTTCTGCAATGGGGAATAATTCATAGCGACAATGCCGCAGTCCTTCTTTTTCAAACTTCTCTGTGAAGTAATGCTTTGAAAAAGAATGCGTTAGTGGGTATCCGATTATGCCGTATAACTGTTCCCTCATCAATTTATGTTTAGTCGCATCTTCAAATCCCGTTCTAGTTATTTGTTATCAGTTATTGGTTATTGGTCTGTTCTCGCATCCTCGCATCCTCAAATCCTCAAATCTTCTCGCTCGCGCGGTGGCTCTGCCCCGCGTGTAATCCTCAATCATGCGGCCTCCCCTTCGTATTCCCTTTCTGATATTGCGATTCCAGCGCTTCCAATGCTTTCTGTTCTTCTGCGGACAAGCTTTTGCCCAGCAGCTTTGAAATATCCGGTTGCCCCGCATCCACCCAGGCGGTGTACCAGGCACTGCCAATAGACAAAACAGCGCCGCGCATCCGGCTTTCCACCATTCCGGACATGCGGCGATGGTAGGCGTCCGCATATTCCCGGCATTGGGTGCGAATGGTGATGCCGTTGCGTTCTTCAAAGCAATATTGGCGGTCAGGGGGAAATTGCCGGCTCAATTCCCGTTCGATGAGCAATACGCTATCCACGAGTAAATGGCTGTCCATCACGATTTTCCAGTAATATTCGGAAGGTTTTGCGATGTATTCGGCGCTGCCAACAAAAAAGTCGTAGGTTTCATCGGCAAAAAGTTCGGGCAAGCGGCTTTCCCAGAATGCGTGAATCCCTGTCTGGTTGGAAAGCTGGCCATTGTAATTTTTGGTGGTATGCAAAGGCACATAAGCATCGCCGATGTAGTGGCCTATTTCTGCCGAGGTGCGCAAAATTTTATCCACATTGCCGTCCAAAAAAGCATACTTCAGGGTATTCTGCATTTTCACTAAGTGGTAAGGTAGGATGCCATGCTCCGAAAAGCGGTCAACAGCATACCCTTTTGCACAGTTGACGCTTGCAGGTTTCGCATCGCCAAAAAGTGCCAGCAAAGTATCGCAAGGCAGGATCCATTCGTCTTCGTAGTACTGAGAGAGGACTTTTGATTCAAAAAAATCCCGGAACGCCTGCTCGTCTGCGGCTTCCAGGATGGCTTTGTTTCTTCGGTAAAGCCGGATTTGAGGGATTGAATACCCGTCAATGACCAGCGTATCCCGTTTGACTTTCAAACTATCGCCCTGAGCGGTCACGAGGCCAATTTCGGTATACAACAGCAGTACGTCCGTCCAGTATCGGGGCAAATTGGAAAACGGATAAACGCCCCATTGGTCTAAGTCAATATAATGCCGGGGCGCTTCGTGTTTGGTCGCGTAGCGCCTTTTGTCGGGGTCTACGGAATGTTCCGTAATGTATTCGAGGTGTGTTTTGTAAAACCGGATCATTTCCGGGGGCAGCGTAAACGTCGCTAAGCGATTGATGCGCCGGTGCCCGAAAAAGCCCCAATCCGGCAAAACGAAGGCCAGGGTCACTGTAATCAGCGAAACCAGTACCAGCACACGGAGCAACCTCGATTGCATCCCCTTTATTCGAAAAATGATTCGTAGGCCCACAGTATTTTTTTAATTACTAAATGTTGAACCAACATAAAATCGCCTTCGCAATCGGCGTAATAGCGTTCTGCTTCAGGTAATTGGATGTATTTTTCTGTTGTTTCGTCATATTCGTACTTGAAAATCGGATGCAACTTGGCTACGCGCTCCGTGCCGTCTCCATGCCGCACGGTAATGGTACAAAACGGCAGCAGGCTCGAAATGGAGTCGCGGTGTTGGAACTGATTTTCAAAAGCCTCCGATTGCAGGTTTTCATAACCCACTAAGTAGCCTTCTACTGCGCCCGGACGCAGGTTGCGTTTGATTTCGGGGGTGACGCTGTGATAGGGTTTTACCTGGTATGTTGTTCCTGCTTTGCTGATTTTGAATGATTTTTCCCGTTGTTTATGGTATTCAACGCCAATATAAGTAATGGCTTCGGGCGCAATGGAAAAAATACTTTTATCGCGCCATTCATCGCCCCGCAGACTAAAGGAGAAACGGAGATTGCCCTCCCAGCTTGGGATGTACGTCACATACGGCTGATTCGCGCCATCGAGCATCATGTAAGTGCCACGTTCGTCGGCTGTTGAACCGCCGATGTAGTACGCTTTGATTAACTGGTTTTTTGAATCGTACAACTCTACTTTGATCCCCTCCGTGGCAAGGCTGCGAATCATATTTTTTTCTGCATTAACCGGAGGCTTGTATTTCATTTCCATCCGATAAATTGTGCGCAGCAGGGTTTCCATCGCCCGCGGCTTAGCTTTGTATTTTTCATTGTATACCCAGTGGTCGCCTTTGCGTTCGAGGGTTGTGCGGCTGCTTTTTCGGTCGGCAATGAAAATTTTGTAAATAGAGGCCGTGTCCTTTACTGCAAACTGCCGGTCTAAGCCCGCTAAAGTTGTTTTTTTATCTCCTTGTCCATACCAATACCACAGCACTCCTGCGCCAAGTACAAGAAAGGCAACGAGCATCCATAAAGTACGTTTCATAGCTTTTAAGTATTCTGTTTTGCAAACTTGCGTTTCCGCAGTACAAGAAAAATTGTTGCAAAGATGCCAAAGAACATCAAAGGTGCAAGGATATTCAACGCCTGATAGAATTCTTTGTTTTTTCGGGCTTTCACCGTGTCCAGCAGGCGCAGCTTCACTTCTTTGCCCCGGGCTTCGATAAACCCTTTTTCTGCCATGAGGTATTCGACGGCATTGACTAAAAAGTCTTTATTGGCGTAATACCCCTTGTTGAATTCATTGAAACCCAGCGGCAGAAAGGATGGCCGCCCTTCCTGATTGAAGTTGACTTTGTTTTTGATGACATCGCCGTCCGAGACCACGATCATGGCGGTGGCTTCGCTTTCCGGTTTGAATTGCACGCCTATTTGCTCCATGCCCGACATCATTTCGGGGGAAACGCGGTTTTTATACATCGAAGGAAAAACGCCTTCCATCAACACGGAAACGGTTTGCGAACCTTTGTCAAATTTTAAAGGATCGAGCGGGTAGCGCAGAAAATCGAAATTCATGCCCACCGGCAGGTATTGGTAGCGCGAGTTGGGCGAAGATTCCAGCAGTGGCGTTCTTTTGATCTTCATTGCAGCGCCAATGTCCCATTTGATGGTGGACGGATAGAACAGATTCACGGCGTTCAGGCTTTTTGCTACCGGATGTTCGGTGCGGGGCGTGGCCGTGATGTGATAGGGGTAGGGGAACAAATCAAATTGCGGCGCATTGCCCAGCGTGCCAGTCACCAAAGGAATAGAAGAACACTGCATGTCGAGTATCAGATTGGGTTCGATGCGCACGCCGTAATTGAAAAACAAGTCTTCCAGGTTTAATTCATATTCTGTCGGGAAGTACTCTTTGCGACCCTGAAGGCTGTCTAAGTCCACCCGGATTTTATCAATCAGCCAGAGGATTTTGCCACCTTGCATGACGTATTGATCCAGCTTAAATTTATCTTTTTCAGAAAAAGCCCCCCGGGGTTTTGCCACAATCAATAGCGAAGCATCCTGACTGATTCCAACCAAACTGTCCAAATGAATGCGGCCTGTGTCGTAGTACTGGCGGAGCGTTTTTTCAAAATCAGCAGTTTCCACGCTCGTTAGTTCGCCGTGTCCTGTTGTGAAGGCAACGACCGGCTTATGGCCTTCTTTCAGTTTTTGGATGGCGCTGGAAAATTTATACTCGAGCAGGCGAACCGCATTATTGAGAATCACTTCCGGCGCAACGCCCGGGATTTCGTTTTCAAGCAGGTTAACGGCGATGCTCCGGCCTTTGTAATAGCATATCGCGTATGGATAGATCAATTGTTCACTGCTGCCGTCTGTTTCTTTAACGCGCAGGTTGATGGGGAAAATATTGTCTTTTTTCAACTCTTCGCGACGCGCATTGACCTCTTCCGTGCTGCCTTCTGAAGGGTTTTCAAATTCATATTCAAGGTAACCGGATTCGGAGCGAAAATCGTCGAGTACTTCCCGGGTTGCGTTTTGGAGTCGTTTGAATCCTGCCGGGAAAGAACCTTCCAGCAGCACATTGATAAAAACCACATCGTCTAAGTTGCGCAACAACTGGCGCGATCCGTCGGTGAGTGTGAACCGGTTTTCTTCCGTCAGGTCGAACTGTGCGTACAGGGGTTTTCCGCTAAAGCGTGCATTGGACAAGATGTTCACAAATAGTAAAACGCCGGTGAACAATCCTAATTGAAGCAATACCTGTACCCGCCTGTTTGTGCTTTTACTCATTTTTTCTTAATTGATTGGATAGCGGAAGTTTAATGCATTACCATTTTCTACGGTCTAATGAGACCAGCGTGAGTGCAACGAATAACGAAATGACCGAGATGAAGTAGATCAGGTTGCGCGTGTCTAACACCCCCCGGCTGATGGAATCATAGTGGTGTTCCATTCCGATCATTTGCACCAGGTCATCCGTTTTGCCCAAAAAAATCGGCAGTTCGCTGAAATAATAAAACCCCCAGTGCAGCAACAATCCTAAGAAAATGGACAGGATGAACGCTACAATCTGGTTACTGACCAATGAGGATGCAAACAACCCGATGGCTACAAAAGCGCCTGCTAAAAACAATAACCCGATATACGACCCTGCAATGGCGCCGGCGTCGAGGTTGCCCGGAGGCGAACCAAGTACGTGAACCGTTGCGTAATAAAGCAGGGTAGGGACAAGGGCAAAAACGACCAAAGTCATACAGGCTAAAAACTTGCCCATGACAATATCAAAATCGCGCAAAGGCCGCGTAGCCAGCAATTCGAACGTGCCATTTTGGTGTTCTTCGGCAAACGAACGCATCGTGATGGCTGACATCAGAAACAAAAAAATATTCGGCGCCATAGAAAACAATTGGTCAAGTGTAGCATAGTTGCTTTCTAACAAGCTGGATTGCGGAAAAACAAACATGACCAACCATAAGGTAATCAAAAATACCCCAATGACAATATAACCCACTAAGGAGCTGAAAAATGAATTAATTTCTTTCCGGTATATCGGCCACATAATTCGTTACTGGTTAGCTGTTACTGGTTATTTGCACCTATGTAAAACTTGTTTCGGTCGTCGTAAATGAGCAGACACTTGTACAACTTTTCCCGATTGGGGTCATTTTCCAACTCGTTCACCGTATTCCAGAGCTGTTTGTCGTCGCCAATCCACTCTAACAGGCGTTCGCGGGTGAAATCGGCAATTCGACCGTCCGGGAAATAAAAGATTTTGTCAACGGTCAGAGAAGACTTCACGGGGACACTTCCTTTTCGGAACGGCCTTTTTGTCAAAGGGTTGTAGGCAGAAATTTCCACGAGTTCCGTTGTGTCGGTTTCATAGGAAAAATAGGCGATTTTCCCCCTGACTTTTAAACCTGCAAAAACTACCGCCTGCTGCTCGCGCGACGGCTGCTCACGCGATGGCTCTGCCTCGCGTGTCTGCGTATGCGTTATCCTTACATACGGCACCCCTTCAAGGCTGATTGCCAGCACGGAATGCAAGTCTATATTTTTTCCTGTTTTGGTCTTCAGCATAGCCACTTTTGCTACAAAGGCCCGGGCGCTGGTGGTGAGTAAGGCTTCCAATTCGTCCCATTCGTAGTCGGGTGTATTTTGGTGCAAAGCGCTCAACGACAGGTATATTCCGTCTTTGAACACAAAGTTTTTGGTCAGCAGAAAACTGTCTGATTGCGCCGGGAGGGCAATCGTCATCAACAAAAATAAAGTTGACAGGGTTGCTTGTTTGATCATGTTGTTATTGGACTATAAAGACAGACGCTCATGATTGGGTTAAATTTCGGAAAACATCCTCAATACTGATCTCCTCTTTCCTGATTTCGAGCAGGGTGAGGCTGTTGGCCGCAGCAAATCGCGAAACTGCTTCCCGAATATCGTGTTTATCGTCGCTGTACAATTGCCAGCGATTTTTACCGGCATTTTCCACCCGGCGCACGTGTGGGAGGGCTTTGAGCAGCTTTTCTGAAACGGCTTGTGAAAATTCGACGGTGACGACCGCTTCTTTTTGGCCGCGTTCCCGCAGTCGTTCGATTGGATCGTCGGCAACCAATTGCCCCCGGTTGATGATGATGACCCGGTCACAGAGTGCCTGCACTTCCTGCATAATGTGCGTGGAAAAAATAACCGTTTTTTCTTTGCCGATATGGCGGATCAGGTTGCGGATTTCAACAATCTGGTTGGGATCGAGGCCGGAAGTTGGCTCATCTAAGATCAGCACTTCCGGATCGTGCAGGATGGCCTGCGCCAACCCTACACGCTGTCGGTAGCCTTTGGACAAAGCCGCGATGCGCTTGTGTTGTTCCCTTCCCAACCCGGTCATTTCGATCATTTCAGCGATTCGTTTCTCTTTGTTTGGCGTCTGGTGCAGGCGCGCCACAAAGGTCAGGTACTCTTTTACGTACATGTCTTTGTAAAGCGGGTTGTGTTCCGGCAGGTAGCCAATGCGGCGGCGCACCTCCATCGGGTCTTTTTCAACGTCGTAGCCGCAGACCTCCACCCGCCCTTCCGTTTGAGGAATAAAACAGGTGATGATCTTCATGGTCGTCGTTTTTCCTGCCCCGTTTGGACCAAGAAAACCAAGTATCTGGCCCTTGCCGACTTCGAAGCTGATGCCTCCGACTGCGCGCTGTTCTCCGTATAATTTGACTAAATCATTGACAATGACTGACATGAATAGTATGTGCTATTTGTTTTAAAGCTTCAAAAGAGTTGCAAATCTACACATTTTCCTCCATAGCTCAAGCAGGGATGCTGGTCGGGTGATTATTTCCCGCCTTGGCCGTGTTCGGCTATCATTCCACCTCTTTTCGTTACCTTTGCCCCCTTCCCGGGCAATAACGCTTTGCCTGGGCCCTTTCATCTAACATCTTGTATCTAAATAATGACCAAGCTGCATCCTGTTCTTGTCAAGGCCGTTGTCGAAGCCCTGAAAACCATCTTCACGGAAGGCCGACATGCGGACAAAGTGATCGAGCAAACCCTCAAATCTAACCCGAAATGGGGTGCTCGCGACCGGGCATTTATTGCCGAAAGCGTGTACGACATCGTGCGCCACTATCGTTTGTTGTATGAAATTGACGGCGCCCAGCCTGCAACGCTTGCCGATTGGTACCGCCTTTTTGGTACCTATCGCTTACTGAATGAGCAGGAATTGCCCCCATGGGTTGAATTTGAAGAGGTGAAAAAAAGCCGGATTGCCGACAAAAGCGCTGAACTGCGTCAAGTGCGCGCCATTCGGGAATCGGTGCCTGATTGGCTTGATGCCTTGGGCGCAGCAGAATTGGGCGATCAATGGGAGGCTACCCTTCAGGCGTTGAACCAACCTGCTCAGGTCGTGCTGAGGGCCAATACCTTGAAAACGAACCGGACTGCGCTGGCTAAACAATTGGCCGAAGAAGGCGTAGAAACTTCCCCTTTTGGTGATGGAGAAGTGCTGTTGGTGCGCAAACGGCAAAATTTATTTACGACCCGTGCTTTTCGCGACGGCCTGTTTGAAGTACAGGACGGCTCGTCCCAATTAGTCGCTCCTTTTTTAGACGTGCAGCCGGGGATGCGCGTGATAGACGCCTGTGCCGGTGGGGGCGGGAAAACCCTGCACCTTGCTGCCCGAATGCAAAACAAGGGCAGTATTATCGCCTTAGACACTGAAGCCTGGAAACTCGAAGCGCTTAGAAAACGCGCGACCCGAGCCGGCGCCTCCATCATCGAAACGCGGCCCATTGGCAACAACAAAGTGGTCAAACGCCTTTATGGCACCGCTGACCGCGTACTGCTCGACGTGCCCTGCACAGGCTTAGGCGTGCTGCGGCGCAACCCCGACGCCAAATGGAAAATAGACGCTGCTTTCCTCGATCGGGTGCGGCAAACCCAGGCTCAGATTTTGCAACAGTACAGTGCTATTTGCAAACCCGGCGGCAAATTGGTGTACGCCACGTGCAGCATCCTGCCGTCTGAAAACGAAGCGCAGGTAGCCCGATTTCTGGAAGCCAACCCGACAACGTTCCGCTTGATCGCGCAGCAAAGTATTCTGCCCCAGGATGAAGGATTTGATGGGTTTTTTATGGCGTTGATGGAAAGGATTGGTTAGTGGAATTTAGCAGCTATCCGGATATTTTTTTCCATCAAGAACTCTCTTACACTGATAGCAACAGCCACTGCATTCGGGGAATCCCCATGAATGCAAATCGTGTCGCATGGCACTGAGATCAGGCTGCCATCAGTTGTTTCAATCTCCTGCTGCTTTGTCAATTGTAGAGCCCGCTTTGCCGCCGCTGTCGGGTCGTCAATGACGGCGCCCGGCAAATTTCGCGGCGTCAGCGAACCGTCGTTTTGGTAGCTTCGGTCACAAAAAGCTTCCCGGCAAACGCGCAGGCCATGCGCTGCCGCAACTTCAACCAATATACTGCCACTTAGGCCATACAGCATCGGTTCAGCTTGTTGGACTTTGCAAACTGCCTTGACGATGGCTTCCGCAACATCGCGTTGTCGAGCCGCTGTGTTGTACAAGGCGCCGTGCGGTTTCACGTGGTGCAAAACGCCCCCTTCCGCAGCGACAATCGCCTGCAACGCGCCAACCTGGTACAAGACCATCGCGTATACCTCATCCGGAGATAAAGACAGGTTCCTGCGCCCAAAACCCTGCAAGTCCGGATAGCCAGGGTGCGCCCCGATCGCTACGCCGTGCGCCAAAGCCAATCGCACCGTATCGCGCATGACCATCGGGTCGCCGGCGTGGTAGCCACAGGCAATATTGGCGGAAGAAATCAATGGCATCAGCGCGGCGTCATCGCCCATTTTCCACGGGCCGAATCCTTCGCCCATGTCGCAGTTCAGGTCTATGGTTGTCACAAGCTTTTGTGTTTTATGGATGCGCGAGGCTCTTGTCCTTATCTTGTCCAAAAAATTCCCGAAGGGAAGACATGAATTATAGAAATGATGGATGGCAATTGCAGGTTTTAAACCCCGGAGGGGTGACATTATGCCACCCCTTCGGGGTTTTGACCGAACATTTCATGCCTTTTTTCTACCACCCCTTCGGGGTTTTTATTTTACGGGACAGGATAAGTCTATTATCACTTTGCTGGCGCGAGGCTCTGCCTCGTGTCTACTATTCATCAGGCTCTGCCTGATCTAAACCTAACCGCCATTCCCAACCGCTTCAACCCCAGTTCATATTCAATCAACCGTCGGCTGGCTTCTTCCAAATCCACCATCCGGAAACGCACCACCTGCCCCGTTTTTGCCTGTGCAATTTTAGGCAAATCCACCGCAATAACCTGTGCAATGCGCGGAAAACCGCCCGTTGTTTGCGCGTCTGCCATCAAAATGGCCGGGGCATCGCCGGGCGGAACCTGGATAGCGCCGGGACATACCCCGGTAGAATACAGATCAGCAAAGCTGTGTCCCAGTGCGGAAAGACCTTCTATCCTTACCGCCTGGCGACTTCGGTCTTTTGAAATCCGTGCCGAAGTCCCTAAAAATGCCTGTTGTTGATCTGCCGACCACCAAAACCACTCCGGCCCCTGCAAAACAGCAATAACCAGCGGGGTTTCTAAGCGGGGCGCCGGATATTCAACCGTCCGCAAAAACCACGATTCCACCTCCACTCTTGAAGGAGCATCAAACTTCATTGAGGCAGACAATACATCCCCGTTTTGCAACGCCCGGCCTTTATATCCGCCGAATCCACCTGTTAAATACGTAGAAGCGCTGCCAAATACCGGAACCGCGTTCCATCCGCCTTCAGTGGCTAAATAGCAAAAATTTCCACCCGACATGGGCTGGATTGTGAGCAGGGCGCCATCCGGAACGCAGACAACCCGCTCAGCAGAAACCAGCTCGCCATTGATAGACAAAGCGCCTCCCGGGCCGGCAAGGGCAAGCCGTCCTCCTTTTTCAACCCGAGCCTTGAGTTTGCCCCCTGCACATTCAAGGGTGGGTTTGCCGGGGTCATTGCCCAACAACAGATTGGCAACCGCATGGCTATGGGAGTCCATAGCCCCGGAAACGGGAACGCCGTAAGCGCGCGCTTTCGGTCTTCCCAGGTCTTGAATCGTGGCGAATAAACCTGGCCCGCTGTTGATGATCCGGAGCTTCATTTTTTTAGCTGAATAAAGCGAACCTGCATTCCTGCGCTCAATAGACACGGAATGGGCGCAAAGGCATCGAATAATTTTAGGCTGGTTTGGCCAATAACATGCCAGCCGGCTGGCGATTCATTGGGGTAAATGCAACACATAGAACCCGCAATGGCAACGCTCCCGGCAGATACTTTACGGCAGATGGTTTTTTTTCGCGGCAATTCAAGCGCGGCAGGTAACATGCCCATGTACGGAAAGCCTGGCGCGAAACCGATCATTAAGACCCTGAACAAGGTTTCGCTGTGCAGTTGGATGATCGCTGCTTCGCTCAGTTGGAGGCGTTCTGCGACTTCAGGCAAATCGGGGCCAAATGCTCCACCGTAGCGCATCGGAATAGCGATAAGGCTTTGGGACAGCGCTGGCATCGGTTTCAAATCGGCACTCAAGGCTTCAAGCTGGCGGAGCACGAAGGTTGCCGGAATACCCTGCTCCGGCTGTTGCCGGAATACTTCAACCGGATCAAAATGTACGGTAAGGGTTACAAAAGCAGGCACGGTAGCCAATAGCCCCGGAAATGAGCGCTCCTGCAAGCGGGCGTCAAGGGCTTGCACCTGCTGCCAGACCCTTTCTTCCGGCTTTTCGCCAAAAGCGACGCAAACGGCAGATTCGCTTAAAATAGAATATTTTGGGTACATCCAGATTGAGTAAATAGGTTACTGGTTATCTGTTACTGGTTATTGGTTTGTCAGGTAATGACACGACATGAAGAGATTACGTATCACTTGTTACTTCCAACCAATAACAAATAACCAATAACCGATAACCATTCTAATCCAACACCTTAAACTCCGTCCTCCGGTTCAACTGATGCGCTTCTTCGCTGCACGGTGTGCCGCCGCTGCAGTCGTTGACTAATTTGGTTTCGCCATAACCTTTGGCCACCAAGCGGTCTGCCGGAATCCCTTTCGATGCCAGCCAGGCCACGATAGCGTCTGCACGGCGTTGCGACAACTGTAGGTTGTAACTATTTGACCCGCGGCTGTCGGTATGCGAACTGATCTCTAATTTCAAATCCGGGTTGTCCTCCAGCAGTTTCAATAGTTTTTTCAATTCTCCAAGGCCGTCGGCCCGGACACTTGACCGCTGAAAATCGTAATAGATGTTTAGTAAATAGGCAATACTACCTTTGTTATCGGTGTTTTTTGCATTGCCGGTTTTGAATAATGCCGTTTGTTCCCGTGATTTATCTATTGCCGGAAGGATTTTTTCGGTTGCCGTTTCGGTGCGGAAGGGCAGCAACTGGATTTCCAAAGGCGCAGCTTTTAAGTTGTCAGCACAAATTTTTTCATCGAGGGTATAGGCAAAAAAATCGCCTTTCTCAGCCCGCACTTTGTAGCAACAACCCGGAGTCAGGGCGATGGAAAACTCACCGGCGTTGTTCGTAATGCCTGCTAATGTATTTCCGCAGTCTTCCGGGATCAGTTGCACCGACGCGCCGGCTAAAGGGGAGCCATCTAAGTGATGGATTACCTTGCCGCCCAATACAATAGACTTCACCGCAGGCACGGCTTCAGGAGTGGTATCAAAAACAACAGGCAGCGCTACTTTTTTTTGTCTGAAATGATAAATGTCATCGTTGCCGGTTCTGTCGGAAGCAAAATAACCTTCCTGGCCGTCGGCTCTTATGATAAAACCAAAATCGTCAAACTCCGTATTCACCGGACTGCCTAAGTTTTCCACTGCTTCCCAATCGCCATCCGGCAATTCCCTGGTGACGAAAATATCCTGTCCACCTAATCCGAAGTGCCCGTCGGAAGAAAAATACAAGAATTGGTCACTGTGGTAAAAGGGGTACAACTCGTCACTGTCGGTATTGATGTTGGGACCGAGATTGACCGGCGTTCCCCAAAGCCCGCCTTCGCGCGTGCACACGTAAATGTCTTTACCGCCAAAACCGCCCGGCATGTCGGAGGAAAAAAACAACCGGTTGCCATCAGGAGAAAGCGCCGGATGCGCCACTGAATAAGCGGTGTTGTTAAAAGGCAATAGCGTCAAATTCCCCCAGGTAACGCTGTCTGTCAACGTTGCGTACATGATTTCTAACCGGTTGACGGTCAGTTTGTCTTCTATGCCTTCCACTTTGCGGTTGCGCGTAAAAAAGACCTCTTTTTGGTCGTTGCTGAACGTAGCAATGGCGTCGTGGAAACGCGATTTTAGTTGTGGTGAAAATAAGTTAGGCTGCCCGTAAATCGAAGTATCGGCTTGCATGGAAACTGGCACAAAGTACAAATCGAAGAATGCCCGGGCGTTTTCAGCGCCGCCTTCCGGAACCCGCGTGGAGCCAAAAACCAACCCGTCGCGATAAAACGCCGGACCAATATCGCTGGCAGCGCCGTTGAATGCGGGGCGAGACAATTGGAATTTGTCCGTATTTGGGATCATCAATTCTGCACGGTACTCGCAGGCGCGCACCAACTGTTTTTTGCGCACATCGTAAGGGCGCTGTTTCAAAAACTGTTCGTACCAATAGGTTGCATCTTCGCATTTGCCGTTGCGTTGCAGCATCTGGCCATAGTAGTATTTTTGGAATGGCGAGGCATCAGGCGATTGAACGATCTGGGCATACCATATTTCAGCGTTTGTGCAATCGTTGAGTTTGCGATACGCTTCTGCAATGGCAGCTTTGGCTTCCGGCAGGTCGCGTTTTTCCAGTACCTGTTTGTACAGGTCTATGGCCGCTCCGTAATTGAGCGTTTCCATATAGAATTGCGCTTTTTTTAGTTTTGCCTGTTGGGCAAAACCCGGCAACGAAACCGCGCCGAGGAGGAGAATCAGCAGACAGGTTTGTTTTCTCATAGCATACAACTGGTTTATTTCTTCGGATACGAAACCAAAGCATATTTGTTACAATACCGCATCCGGGGAAGGGTCGCTCACCTTGCAAAGTTAAGCAATCCCGTGGATGCTGCGCGTGAAATATCAAGCTCAAGTCCTTAAAGATGTTCTGTTTTTAGACATTAAATGGTTGACAATGAAAACGGGATCAATTGAAACCTATCTTTGCCTGTCAGCAAACAAAAAACAACGACTATGAGCAATCGGGCTACTTCACAACGCCTCATTTTTCAACCGCTTTTCCTTTTGCAGGTAGCCGCTGTCTGCGTTTTTGCAGGACGCGCCTGGCAACACCTCCGGTTCGATGCGCCTTACCGCACCCTGCTTTGGGATGAGCGCTGGATGAAAAACATCGTCGCCGCTTTTGGCATGGACTGGTCTGATTACGTGACAAGCCCCGGGGTTGATGCAGCTATTGATGCTTTTACACGCGGCATGGGCTGGTTTTATTTATTGTGCGCCCTGTGCGCTGCGGCGATTCATCGCTTGGGACGTCCGGCCTCCTGGATCGTCACAGCAGGTGGCGTGATGTTGGTATTTTTAGCATTCTTGTACACCAAAGAAAAATTCTTTTTTGCCGGTGAGTTCTTTGAGTTTGCCCTGCAATGTGGAACGCCGTTCTTTTTGGTTTGGTTGAACCGCTACGGCACACCAACTCCTGGCTTTATCCGCTGGCTTAAGATAACAATTGCGCTCACTTTTATTTGCCACGGCCTATACGCGATCGGCTTTTATCCCCGCCCCGGCAATTTTATCGAGATGACGATGAATATCCTGCATGTTGACGAGCAACAAGCCGTTGTTTTTCTGAATTTCGTTGGTGTGTTGGATTTCCTGCTCAGCATCTGTATCTTTTTGCCCTGGCGCTGGCCCATCCTGATCGCGTTGGCTTACGCTGCGTTTTGGGGAATGGCAACTTCAATCGCGCGCACCTGGGCCTATTTCAATCCGGAGTTTTTGGACAATACCCTGGCGCAATGGCTGCACGAAACTGTGCTGCGGCTGCCGCATGGTTTGGGGCCACTGGTAGCATTGATCTGTATCGCGAAATTATCTATACATAGACATCCAGAATCACTAATCCACTAAAAGCCAGGCTCGCAAAGCCATTGGTGGTAAAAAATGCCAGGTTCACACGGCTAAGGTCGTCGGGTTTCACGATGCTGTGTTGGTAGAGCAGTAATGCGCCAAAAACGGCGACACCAACCCAGTGCAGCCAGTCAAATTCGGCATGAGCATTAGAAATAGCAAAGCCTGCGAGCAAAATGAGGCCGAAGCAGAGCAGGTGCAGGGCAGAAGAGAGGTAAAGTGCGCCGCGTTTGCCGAGGAGTACAGGCACAGAATGGAGCGCCTGAGCGCGGTCGAATTCTTCATCCTGAAGCGCATAAATGATGTCGAATCCGGAAACCCAAAGCAAGACAGCGCCGGAGTACAACAACGGGAGGAGGTCGAACCCTCCGCCAGCCGCAAGGTAAGCACCGATGGGCGCCAGCGAAAGGCCAATGCCCAGCACAAAATGGCAAAGCCACGTGAAGCGCTTGGTGTAACTGTAGCCCAGCACAACGATGAGTGCCACAGGCGACAGGTAAAAACAGGTTTTATTGATGAACCAGGTCGCTGCGATGAACAGCAGACTATTGGCAACTACGAAAAAGAGGGCTTCCCGGGGTCGGATAACGCCGGCAGGAATTTCGCGCTGTTGAGTGCGGGGATTGCGGCTGTCAATATCGCGGTCTAAATAGCGGTTGAAGGCCATCGCTGCGCTGCGTGCAAGTACCATGCACAGCAGCACCAATAGGAGCGTAGGCCATACAAAAAAAATATTGGGTTGCAGGGTGGCCAAAAAAAAGCCCAGCAACGCAAAGGGGAGCGCAAAAATGGTATGGCTGAACTTAATGAGCGAGAGGTAGTTTTTCATCGCTTTTTCAATTCGATAAGTTTTTCAATTTCGCAATCGGCGTCAGGTTTCCTTTTACGCTTTGTCCAATCTGCACCAGCATCACGGCATCCAATGGCAGAAAAATATCTACCCTTGAACCGAAGGTAATGAACCCCATTTCGCTGCCCTGAGCAACTTCATCTCCGACTTTCAGGTAATTTTTGATCCTTTTTGCCATTGCACCTGCAATTTGACGGAGCAACAGTTCCACCAGGCCATTTTGGATAACCACCGTCGTTCGTTCGTTTTCTGTCGAGGACTTTGGGTGCCAGGCCACTAAATATTTACCAGGGTGGTATTTCAGATAAGCGATTTTGCCGCCAATGGGGTTGCGGTTGACGTGTACATTGAGCGGCGACATGAAAATGGAAACCTGGAGGCGTTTGGATTTAAAATACTCCGATTCTTCCGTTTCTTCAATCACGACCACTTTCCCATCAGCCGGCGCATAAACGATGGCATTGTCAGGAGCGGGGATGGTGCGAAGCGGGTTTCGAAAAAATTGGAGTACCAACAGAAAAAGCCCGCCAGAGAGTACCAATACATACGGAAGGCTTCCCGGAAAAACCAGGTTTAGTAAATACGTTACTGCAACCAGCAGCGCCGCAGTAATCCCAATAATCTTGAATCCTTCTTTATGAATGATGGTCATTTTTATTCATATTATTTGAACCAAAACAAATAGGCGCTCACAAAAGGCATGATAAAAATAAACCCGTCGAAACGGTCAAGCAAGCCGCCGTGGCCCGGCAATAAAGTACCGGAGTCCTTGATATGCAGGCTGCGCTTGAATAAAGATTCCACCAGGTCGCCCAAAGAGCCTAAAACAACAACGATTGCCGATAATACGATCCAGTCGGTAAAGGTAAAAACAGGCATAAAATTAGCGCAAAGTATTGCCGTAAGCAAAGTGATAACAATGCCGCCAATGGCGCCTTCCCAGGTCTTTTTCGGGGAGATATGCGGCGCCAGCGGCGTTTTACCGATCCGGCTGCCGATGCCGTAAGCTCCCGAATCGTTTGCCCAGCTCAGCAAAAGCAAACCCATCATGATATTGGGTTGATACCCTTGTCCGGACGGGAAAGAAATGGCAACCATCAAAGCAAAAGGAGCGCCAATGTACACTACGCCCAGCGCCAGATACGCTAAATTGTGGAAAGGGGTTTCCGATTGTCCTCGAAGTTCCATCAGCATCAATACAAAAAAAGCAAGCAGCAGCCCCAGTATTCCGTGTAATATATAAGGTGTGTCTTTGCCCAGAACCATTTGAATGGCCATAAAGACAAAAGGGAGCATCCCGGCCAAAACCCCCAAAGTCTGCCTGATTTTTCCGGTGTTTCCTTTGACATCAAGCGACAAGCCGAAAAATTCCCACAAACTCAGGATTGCAATTAACCCAAACAACGCCAGGAACGTGTAAGCGCCACCATAGATGCCGGCGGTCATAACAGCAACGAAGATACTGCCTGTGATCATTCGCCTGGCTAACGTATTCATATAACAGATTCGTTTTCAACCTTTTCCTGTTTTTCAGGCAAGGCAAAATAGCGATGAAAATAATATCCGATCCAAAAAATCAGGATCAGTGAACCGATTCCTGCGGCCCAGTAAGGCTGATCGGTTTGTGTGGTATCTAAAGCCTCCAGCGCCTCACCGGCAAAAAACTGGCCGGCCACCTGGATGCCGTTAAAAAAGAAATGTGCAAGAATCGGAATCCAAAGATTTTTTGACCACAGGAACAAGTATCCCAACAGGGCGCCTAAGAGGAAGCGGGGTAAAAAACCTTCAAATTGCAGGTGAACTGCGCTGAACAGAAACGCGGTGATCCAAACGGCAAGCCCCGGCGTCCGGGCGATGCGGTAGAATTGTTGCTGCACAACGCCTCTGAAAACTAATTCTTCTCCGATGGCGGGTACGACCGCGACTACCAGCAGATTAAACAACAGCTCGCCCGGAGATTTCATAACCAGCAAGCCTTCAACTAAACCAGAAACATCTCCTTCCATGCTGGCCATCCATTCCGGGAGGGGCAACTGCCGGTTTAGCCAATAAACGGTTTGTGCAAAAGGAAAAGAAACCAAAATGAAAAGAATACTCAATCCCGCAGGCACTAAGCGCGGAGCAACCTCCAGGAACAGTTGCTGAGCCCAGCGCTTGCGGTAAAGGAAAACAAAAACGCCCAGGGCAGGAAGGGTAAAGGAAGCAACGTGACTGAGCAAACTTACCCAGCGCAGGATCTGGCGATCTTCATAGGAGCTGTTTTCTCCAAACCCCGACAATAAGGCGGATAAATCTGTACCAGTGGCGTAGGCTACGAGCGCACTCAATGCCCCACCCAGCAGGTAGCCAAACAAAATAGCAACTACCAGCAGCAGCAATATCCAGGAAGCCGGGAAGATAAAATCCCGGCGAGGTTGTAAATCATCAATGGGGGAAGGCTCCATCTTTTTATTTTTGCGCTGCAAAAATGGCAATTGTTTTCGGGTTTTCTATCTTTATCCTTCATACAAGCATGTACCTATGACTCGACTGAGCGTCAACATCAATAAAGTAGCGCTGATCCGAAACTCCCGCGGAGGCAACCTGCCTGATTTGGTAAAGGTAGCGCAAGATTGTGAATTATTTGGTGCTCAGGGCATTACGATTCATCCGCGCCCCGACGAACGGCATATCCGATACAGCGATGTACCAGCCTTAAAAGCCATCGTTCAAACTGAACTCAATATTGAAGGCAATCCTACGGATAGCTTTATGGCACTGGTGTTGAACAATCAGCCACACCAATGCACCTTGGTTCCTGATTCCCCGGATGCGCTCACTTCCGATCAGGGGTGGGATACCGTTGGCGAAAAGCATTTTCTTACCGACATCATCACTCGTCTGAAAAAGCAGGGCATTCGGGTTTCCGTCTTTGTAGACCCCGTAGAGCAAATGGTAGAAGGCGCAAAAGCTGCGGGCGCCGACTGTATTGAGTTTTATACCGGCTCTTTTGCCCGGTTATTTCCGGAAAATCCTCAGATGGCGGTTGAGCCACACGCCCTTTGTGCCAGGTTAGCCAATAAAATCGGGCTGGAGATCAACGCCGGGCACGACCTGAACTTAGACAATCTCCGCTACTACAAAACCCATGTTGAGGGGTTGAAAGAAGTTTCTATCGGCCATGCGCTCATCAGCGACGCACTTTATTTTGGGTTAAAAAACACCATTCAATTGTATCGCAATTGCTTGGTATAATTTGTGTTATCTGAAAAGATGTGTTGATTGTACGCAAACATTTTTGCAGATAACGTGACATTATGTGTTCAATCTTCTTGTAAAAAGAAGGATAGTTCTATATTTGTGGCACTCGACTTTAAACTTCATTTTTTTTCGACACTTCTATATCACCCACGACTGCACATTTCAGGTGTCATCCGACAAAAAAAAAATACCTGATTACTCATGCTTTGATTCGACGGGCTTGTAAAAGTCAGCCGCATCAACGCTGCGTATATATTTGATTTTTATTTTTTTACAAAAAAGGACTAGCATGAAAAAACTCTCACTAGTATTGCTACTGGTCTGCTTCGCTATTGGCTTTACGATGGCTCAGCGGGCAATCAGCGGAATGGTGACCGACGAAAAAGGGGAAGCCCTTATCGGCGCCAGTATTCTGGCAAAAGGAACCTCCACAGGGACCGTTACCGACGTAGACGGTAAATTTTCTTTTACGGTACCAGAAGGAGCAAGTGTCCTGGTCATCAGCTACACGGGCTTTTCCACGCAGGAAGTAGCTTTGGGCAATCAGACGACCTTTACCATCAACCTGGTTGAAGGGGTTATGCTCGAAACAGCCGTAGTGACGGCACTGAACATTTCCAGGGATGAAAAATCGCTGGGTTATTCCGTACAACAGGTTGGCGGGGAAGAACTCACCCGGGTTCAGGAAACGAACATCGTTGGTTCCTTAGCCGGTAAAATCGCCGGCGTTCAGGCGGTAACGTCGGCAGGATCTGCAGTAGGCGGTTCTGCAAAAGTACGGGTGCGGGGCGTTAGCGGCCTGACCGGTGGCGATCCACTTTTTGTAGTAGATGGTACACCGCTCGCCAATAACAACTTTTCCAGTACCACAGGCGGTGCAGATTATGGCAACCTCGCCTCTGACATCAACCCGGAAGATATCGAGAACATCTCGGTACTAAAAGGGCCTGCCGCTACGGCACTCTACGGCGAACGCGCCAAATTCGGTGTAGTGATGGTGACCACCAAAAAAGGCAAAGCGCGCCAGGGATTGGGCGTTACCTTTAAATCGTCACTCTCCGTAGAAAACGTCTACATTTTGCCTGAGTATCAAAACGAATATGCCGGTGGTTACGACCAGAACTTCATCGAAGTCGTAGACCCGGTAGACGGGCAGACCTACCAAACGCTGGATTACTCAGCGGATGAAAGCTGGGGACCCCGCATTGACGGCACCGTATACCGCCCCTGGTGGAGCTGGTATGATGATGAAAATTATGGTACAACGATTCCGCTCACGGCTAACCCGGACAACGTAAGGGATTTTTACGAAACCGGAACGACCAACACCAATTCGATTGCTTTCAGTGGCGGCGCCGGCAATCTTGGCTACCGTGTGGGCTTCACCAATTTGAATCAAAAAGGGATTATTCCGAATTCCGAATTCAACCGGAATAACATCAATGTAGGCATCAATGCTGATCTGTCAAAAAAATTGACTTTGATCGCCAATGTCAACATGGTGTTCAGCAATGGTTCGGGACGGCCTTCTTTTGGCTATTCTCCGCTATTCGGAAACTCTACGCAGTCCTTCAACCAATGGTTCCAGCGCCAGTTGAGCATGGACGAATTGAGAGATTACAAGGCTGCTGACGGTTCTTTCCGCACCTGGAACATCCGTTCTACGAGTGATACCCGGCCGCTGTACTGGGATAGCCCATTCTTCTCAGTAGCCGAAAACATTCCTACAGATAGCCGTAACCGCTATTTCGGCGACGTTACCCTTCGGTATGCACTGACGGAAAACCTGAGCATTCAGGGTGCTGTGAGAAGAGATAATTTCAACCAGCGCATCGAAGAAAGAATCGCATCCGGTGGTCTGGAAGAAGCTTATTACCGCGAATATGTGTCGGATGGCCAGGAAGACAACTTCGAATTGCTGGCAACGTATCAGCAGAATATGGGCGACATCTCAGTTGATGCCAACCTTGGCGGAAACCTTCGTCAGAACAGATTCCACTCCAATAATGCTGCAACGGTAGGTGGATTGAACGTGCCTAACCTGTTTAACCTCGGCGCATCAGTAGACCGCCCGACGCTGAGTAGTTTCATTTCCCGCAAAGACGTACAATCTGTATTTGCTGCCCTGAACTTAGGCTACAAAAACTTCCTTTACGTTGGCGGTACACTGCGTAACGACTGGTCTTCGGCACTGCCGGTTGACAACAACTCTTACCTTTACCCATCTGGTAACGTAAGCTTAGTCTTTTCGGAACTGCTGGGAACGGACTTCCTGTCTTATGGCAAACTGCGGGCTTCCATAGCTCAGGTTGGCTCGGACATTGATCCTTACCGCATTGCATTTTCCTATGGAATTGGCACGCCTTATGGTTCTTCTTCCTCTTTCAATGTTCCGGACGAATTGCCGAATGAAGGCCTGCGTCCTGCAATTACGACTTCCTGGGAAACCGGGGTTGACCTTCGTTTCATGGGTGATCGTCTGGGCTTAGATTTCACGTATTACAACAACAACAGCAAAGATGAAATTTTGGCCATCCAGGTTCCTGGCGCCAGCGGTTTCTCCAGAGCTTTGATCAATGCAGGGAATATCCAGAGCAGAGGCTTTGAAGTTGGCCTGACGGCAGAACCCGTATCCGGCAGCAATTTTAGCTGGACAACCCGGATTAACTTTGCCAACAACCAGACTGAGATTATTGAATTATCGGAAGGAATTTCAAATTACAAGCTGGCAGACGGTATCGGCGCCCAGGGCTGGGGTGGTCTTACGCTCAACGCAGCCATTGGCGAAGAATGGGGCTTGCTCAGAGGCGGCGGGTACACCTATATTGAGGGAAGCGACCTGCCACGGATCAACCCGAACGGCTCTTATGTGAGAACAGCAAATAAAGACTTAGGCTCTATTTTGCCGGATTTCACCGGTGGTTTCACCAATACCTTTAATGTTTTTGGGTTTGAAGTTGCTGCTCATATTGATTTTCAGGCAGGCGGTAAATTCTTCTCTGTTACCAAAATGTTCAACAACTACTCCGGTTTGGGTGCTGAAACAGTTGGCAACAACGACAAAGGCAATCCGATCAGAAGCCCGATTGAAGAAGGTGGCGGTATCGGCGTACATGGCGTATTGGCCGATGGAACAGAAACGACCGTTTATGTAGAGCCGATTACTTACTACGCTCGTTTGTTCGGTTTCCACGAAAGATGGATTTATGACGCATCATTTATCAAACTTCGCGAAGTAAGCATCGGCTATAACCTGCCAAAGCGGGTTTTGGGTAGCGGCAGGATTCAGTCCCTGAAAATAGCGTTGATTGCAAGAAACCCGCTGTTGATCTATTCCGCAGTAAAAGGTATTGATCCTTCCGAGATTTTACCGGGCGCCAACAACCTTGTTTTTGAAGAGAGAGGCCAGTTGCCGAGCGTACGCTCTTATGGCATCAGCATCACCCTGGGCCTTTAATTTGTTCATTTAAAAAAAGACAATTATGAAAATCAAACATCTGATATATGCTTTAGGCCTGGTTGTTTTTACCGGCTGCGGCGAATTCGATGATTTGAACGTAGACCCGAACAATCCGGTAAGCGTTCAAACGGGCACCCTGATTACTTCCGCGCAGCGCAGCATGAGCGACGCAGTTGGATCAAGCTTAGGCGCCCTCTACGCTCAACATATTTCTGATATTATTTACACGGAAGGCGGTCGTTATCAGTCCATCCTGGCTGACTTTTCAACCTGGTACTCCGGCCCGCTGCAAAACCTGCAAACGGTCATTGACCTGAACACCGATCCTGCTACCAGCAAAGATGCTGCGGCCAGTGGTTCCAATGCGAATCAGATTGCGGTGGCCCGGATTATGAAAGCTTACTTCTTTCACTTCCTGACTGATCGCTGGGGCGCGCTGCCTTATTCTGAAGCGCTTAAAGCCAGAGAAGGGATTTATTCGCCTAAGTACGACAGCCAGGAGGCTATTTACGCAGCTTTGTTCACGGAGTTGAAAGAAGCGGTTGCTCAAATGGATGGCGGTGCAGGCGTAAAAGGCGATATCATTTTTGACGGCGATATGGATAGCTGGAAACGCTTTGCCAATACCATCAGAATGAACCTCGCCATTCGCATGGCCGATGTCAACAATGCAAAAGCACAAACAGAATTTAATGACGCCATCAGTGCAGGCGTTATTCAGTCGGATGTGTTCTATCCTTACTTAGGAGAAGCGAACAACGAAAATCCATGGTTTGCGAGCTTTAGAACAAGAACGGACTTTGCGGTCAGCGAGGGCTTAGTAAACTTAATGAAAAGCATCAACGATCCGCGTCTTGGCAAGTTTGCCGATCCGACGCTCAATTCTGCTGCTGCGGGCAATCCGATGATCGTTGGGATGCCTTATGGCGTGACCAACCCGGTTTCTTTGCCGCCGGATGTGTCTTACCCTAACTCAACTTATGTGAAATGCCAGAGCTGCCCGTTGGCAATCTACACCGTAGCCCAGGTGAATTTTGCAAAAGCTGAAGCTGCGGCTCGCGGCTGGGGCGGAGGATCTGCTGAAGACCACTTCAAAGCAGCCATCCAGGCTAGCTGGGATCAGTGGGATGTGTCATACACTCCGGCAGAGCTTGATGCTTACTACAACCAGGCAGGTGTGAAATGGGATGCTGCCAACTGGAAAGCTTCTTTGGGCAAACAAAAGTGGATCGGCCTTTTCATACAGGGCTATGAAATGTGGGCTGAATGGCGGAGATTGGACCACCCACAATTGGTCGTTCCGGCAGAACCACTCAATCCAAGTGGCGCTATTCCGCTGCGGAACATTTACCCGACCACAGAGGCTTCCCTCAATGGTGTAAATTATGCTGCTGCTGTAGCGCAATTCCTTGGTGGAACGGACAGCGATGGCGTGAAGCTTTGGTGGGACGTTAATTAGTGACAGGCAAGAGAGGGCGTCACTCGAAGTGACACCCTCTCTACCAGTGGAGGCAAGAGAGGGCGTCACTCAAAGTGACACCCTCTCTACCAAAACAAAAGGCCGTTGGTTCTTACCGACGGCCTTTTTCTATTTTCAATATTAATATTTTTTTAACACTTTGATAAAACAAAAGGCAGCGTTATATTTGCCCTGTTCGTTCAACGGACAACATATCATCCGTCGCCGGATTACTCCAGACCATACATTTTTACTTTCCCGACTGAAACGCAAATTTTATTTTAGGCGGATGCTTTCAACCAGGTTACCCTTTGTTTTATCCAAACGTTAATAAAATGTTTGTGCTTTAAAACAATGTGTATGTTTTTAGTTTCAGTTTTTTAAAACAAAATTGGATTAGTATGAAAAAACTCTCACTAGTTTTGACGCTGGTCTGCTTCGCTTTTGGCTTCGCCATGGCCCAGCGGACGGTGAGCGGAACCGTGGTGGACGAAAGAGGAGAAGCGCTGATTGGCGCCAGTATCCTTGCTAAAGGCACGTCTACGGGTACCGTTACGGATGTAGACGGCAAGTACTCCCTGTTGGTACCTGCCGGCAGTAATGTCCTGATCGTAAGCTACACCGGCTTCAGCGAACAGGAAGTCACTCTGGGCGCTTCCAATCTCGTGGATGTCACGATGAAAGAAGGGGTTCAAATTGACGAAGTCCTCGTGACTGCGGTCGGTATCCAACGTGAAAAGAAAGCGTTGGGATACTCGGTAACCGATCTCGCGGGCGACGAATTGGCCCAACGCTCTGAACCCGACCCGGTTCGCGCAGTAGCGGGTAAAGTCCCTGGCGTGCAAATTACCGGCGCAGGTGGCGCTCCCGGCCAGTCCACAAAAATTAACATTCGCGGGAATTCCTCACTGACGGGGAACACCCAGCCATTGTTTGTTGTGGATGGTATTCCTTTCGACAACTCGGTGAACGCAACAACGGGTTCAACGGGCGGGTCTCAGTACAGCAGCCGTTCTTTCGACATTGACCCGAACAACATCGAGTCTATGACGATTCTGAAAGGCGCTGCCGCAGCGGCTCTCTATGGTTCACGCGCTACCAATGGCGTTGTGGTCATTACCACGAAAAGTGGTAGCAAAAAAGCCCGCAAAGGGCTGGAAGTTTCTTACAACTCTTCCTTCCAGTTAGAGCAAATTTCCGGCATTCCTGATTATCAGAATGTTTACGGACAAGGCGCCAACCAGGTTTACAATGGCGGGTTCATTGGCAACTGGGGATCTCCGTTTCCTACAGAAGTAGATCGCCTCAATTCTATTTATGGCACTACTTACAGCAAGGTAAATGCTGCGGGCTACCCGGAAGGAACCATCCCTCACCCGTTGGTTTCCACGGGCTATGCGGCGCCTCGTTTCTCCAATGTTTTTCCGGAGTTATTTGAAACGCTGCCCGATGGCACACGCCGCGCGATGCCGGTGCCATACCGCCCTTACGAAACTATTGACAACTTCTTTGAAACCGGCCAACTTTGGGAAAACTCCCTGACCATCAATGCAGGCGGCCCGGAAAACAGCCTGAGCGGTACGGTATCCCGGATGACCAACCAGGGTATTGCGCCAGGCACAGAAGCCAGCAGAACTTCATTGAGCTTCGGTGGTAATTCAAAATTAGCAAATGGCCTGATCGTTTCCGGCAACGTTACCTATGTAAATACGACGCAAGAAAACCCACCAAGCGCAGGTGCTATTTACGGGGGTAACTTCGGTGCTTTATCGCCTTCTATTTTTACCCGTTTGTTCTACCTGCCACGGAATTTTGATTTGACCGGATCGAATCCGGAAGGAATTCCTTACCCGTTCGAAAACCCGATTGATGGCAGCAATGTATTCTACCGCGCATTGGATAACCCGCTTTGGTTGGCAAAATACAGCCGCTACAACAGCGATGTAAACCGCGTATACGGCAACATTGCCCTGAGCTACGATGTATTGCCCTGGTTGAACCTGACGGCTCGCGGAGGTTTGAATACCTATACCGACAGCCGTAAGAGCATTCTGCGCCCCGGCGGCACGAACGACGCCAATGGTTATGTCTGGACGGATGACGTGACCAACCGGGAAGTTGACCTGAACTACTTGGCAACGGTTTCTACAAATATTACCCAGGACATTGATTTCCGCCTGATCGGTGGTTTGAACCTGAACCAGCGCGAATTCAAGAGCCGTTATGTAGAAGGGGACAACGTTATTTCTCCGGGGCTTTACAACACCGGCGCTACGGCTTCGCAGTTTGCCGATGAAACCAACCGCAAACAGCGCTTTTATGCCGTGTATGCCGACCTTCAGTTGGGGTATAAAAACTTCCTCTATTTGGGAGCAACGGCTCGTAATGACTGGTCTTCTACCTTACCCGAAGGCAAAAACAGCTTCTTCTATCCGGGGGTAAACGCATCTTTTGTATTCTCTGACGCATTTGGCCTCACCAATAATATCTTCAGCTATGGTAAAGTTCGCGCTGCCTGGACACAGGTAGGCAACGAAGCCAGCCCCTATCAAACTGCCACGACATACCGGCTTGGCATCCCGCACATCTCTCCCGGTGGTAGCATATTCAACCGTGCCACGCTGGATGGAACGCTGGGCAACGCTGAATTGAGAAACGAGTTGACCACTGAAATCGAGTTTGGCGCCGACCTGCGGTTCTTCCGCAGCCGCCTTGGCTTAGATATAACGTACTTCAAACGTAACTCGACGGACCAAATTACCGAGTCCCGCCTGCCAGCTTCTACCGGCTTTACGAATGCAATTGTCAATGCCGGTGAAATAGAAAACAAAGGTTGGGAAATTGCACTGAACCTGACGCCGATTCGCACGGCGGGCGGTTTTGAGTGGAATACCTTAGTGAACTTTACCAAAATCGAATCCTTAGTCATTGATGCAGGGGAAGGTACCGAACTGTACCTCGAAAACCTTGGCATTACCTGGGGTGGCGGCGGTACCGTACATCGGGAAGGTTTCCCGTATGGTCAGATTATTGGTTCAGCGCCTGCCCGCACGAATTCTTACAATGCAGATGGCGATTATATCGGTGAAGGTGATCTCCTTATCGATAAGACGCTCGGTACTTATATCGTACTGCCAAATCTGGAAATTATCGGCGATCCGAACCCTGACTTCCTGGTGGGTTTCATAAACACCTTCAGCTACAAAGGCTTGGCTATTCAGGCACTGATTGACTGGCGCCAGGGGGGCGATCTCTTCTTTACAACTGCGGGTGACCTGATGTTGCGCGGACAGTTGAAGCTGACCGAAGACCGCGAAGCGCTTCGGGTGCTTCCTGGCGTTTACGGTGATCCTGCTACATTTGAACCGGTAACGGATGAGAACGGCAACTTAATCAAAAATACGACGACTATTACTTCTTTCGACTACCACTTCATCGATGGTTATGGTTCTTATGGCGCCGACGAAACGAATGTATACGACGTTACGACCATTCGCCTGCGCGAAGTGTCGCTGTCGTATGAGTTTCCGAAAAAATTGCTCGAAAAAACGCCTTTTGGTTCTGCCCGTCTTTCTGTTTCCGGTCGTAACCTTTGGTTCAAGTCGCCAAACGTTATCGAAGGTCTGAACATGGACCCGGAAGTATTGGGAGAAACAGCCGGCTCGAACGTACAAGGGTTTGAATACAGCAGCTACCCAACGACGCGTCGCTACGGAGTGAATCTTTCGGTTACGTTCTAATTGAGGGCGTGTTTATGGTGGAAGCCGGTTGGTTGCCCGGATTTTGTTTTTCGGGTAGTTCTGGCCGAAACAAATGTTGTAACGCAATGCAGGAAGGCGGTACTGAATCGCTCAGCGCTGACTTCCTTAACATGCATTAAAAATTAAATTAAAATGATGAAAACCGGATATTGGAATAAGCTACTCCTTGTGCTGGCGATGACTTTCACGCTGGGGAGTTGCGACCTGTTCGAGCTCGACATTAATGACGACCCGAACAATCCTACCACAGCCGCAATCAACTTGTTGCTGGCTCAGGCCGAGTTGTCGCTGGCCGACAACCTTGAAGGCGGTATAAACGACAACCAACTGGGGTTTGCCGGCATTTTGGCAAGTGCTGACAATTTTCAGTTGGCGCAGAATAGCTACGACGGATTCTGGAACAGTATGTATGCCGGCCCGCTAAAGGACATCGAAGGCATCATCCAGATTGCTTCTAATCCTGACGCTTTAAGCCCACACTACTTAGGCATTGGTCAATTATTGAAGGCTTATGCTTTTTCTACGATGGTGGATTTATTTGGCGACATTCCTTACAGCGAAGCATTGCAGGGAGATGCGGCCACTGCCATTAAGACGCCGAAATTTGATGATCAGGAAGCAATCTATGCAAGCGCCCTTGCATTGATTGATGAGGCTCTCACGAACCTGAGTGGCACAAGCCCTGTTGCCGTTACCGGCGACATCATCTACGGAGGCAATGCAGGACGATGGATCAAGTTTGCCCGTTCGTTGAAACTGAAATTATTGATTCAAACGCGGCAGGTGAACCCTACGGCTAAACAGGATATTGAAAAAATATTCACGGATGGCGGTTTAATCTCAACAGCTGCTGAAGATTTTCAATTCCAGTTCAGCAAGCAACAAAGCGACAATGATGTTCGCCATTCCTGGTATGATAATTCTTATACCCTGGGAGCAAATAACTTTGGTTACATCCTGCACCAGTATATGGTAGAAATGCTGGAAGATAAAGACCCGCGTTTCCCATTTTACTTCCGTCGTCAAACTAATGACATACTTGATCAGGCGGATCCCTCGGATCGCAACACCACGCCCTGTTCTATGACGCCCGGGTGTATTTATGGTTATGTAGTGCTCAATCAGAATTTGCACCAGCGTATCTACGGCACAACCGACCTTACGCCGGCTCAAATTGATTTTTTAGCCGGGATATTTGGTCGGGATCGCGCCGACCCTGCCGGCGTACCTCAGGATGCTGACAAGCGCACCATGCCTGGCGTATACCCTGCTGGTGGTCGTTATGACGTGACAGCTTCCGGTCTTCCTGGTTCCTTTACGGCGCCCGGCGGTGGGATATTCCCGATGCTTACGCACATCAATATTGATTTTTACAGAATTGAAGCAATCCTGACCCTGGGTATTGCGGGCGACGCCAGAGCGCTTTTCGGAACAGCGCTGCGCAACCACATCACCAAAGTGGTTAACTTTGGCGTAGCAGCGGATGCAAACGCTGTACGGCCGGATCAGGCTGCAATTGATGATTATGTCAATCTTTGGCTGGCGCGTTACGATGCACAGGTTTCCAACGATTCCAAGCTGAATGTAGTCATGAAGCAGTTCTGGTTTTCGAGCTGGGGCAATGGGTATGAAATTTACAATGCCATGCGCCGCACAACCGACCCGAATGCAAACAACACGTTTGGCTACACGGGATTCCCGAACACGATTCAGGAGCCAATTCTGGCGCCGCGCAAGTTCCCGCTTCGTTTGCCTTATCCGCAGCAGGAATTGGCAATTAACCCAAATGCATCTTCTTACACCTCGGTTATTTACGACCAGGCGCGTTTGTTCTGGGATGTCAACTGATGCGAAGGTTGTTTCCATCAATGCTTTTGAACAACAAAAAAAATGAATCATGAATAAACTAAAAATAACGTTTTATACCCTGCTCACGGCTTTGATCCTGCCGTTCTCGGCTTGCAAAGACGAAGCCCTGAATCCGGTACCAGACTGGGAGTCGGGGATTCATGGGAATGGCCAGTTTGCTGCGGGTTCGGCGCAAAACTTCGTGTTTGCCCAGCCGGATCAGGATATTGACCTTGAATTTCAATGGATTTCGATTGACAACCTGAATACGGTGACGGAAATTGAATTTTATATCCTGTTCAACGAAAGCTATTCTGATAACGACGGCAACCCGCGTACAGCTCGCCATGGTGGAACAGACGGTAAACTTTTCAAAAAATTCACCGGATCCGAAGTAAAGGCCAATCGCGAATTCGTGAACTTTTCCGTCACACAGGCTGATATTTACAACCTGTACAAAGACAATACCTTTAACTACGGTGATGGGGTTGTGAATATATTTGCTAACCCGGATAAACCGGATCGTGCGCCCGGCAGCTACCTGGTAGCCGGCGATGCTTTCCAAATTCGCTGGGCTTTGCGTACGGCCGATGGCCGTTATTTCGATTCCTGGTCGCCTTCGGTTTGCTCGGAATTTCCGAATGCCAGTTGTACTGTTGACTGGGCCATCATTTGCGTATCTGATCTGGATGGCACGTTCAACTATGTTCAGACCGAAATGAGTACCGGCCCTGGCGGTGGCGCTTGTCCTGGGGAAATTACCGGTACGGTAACCTGGACAGAAGAATCTCCGGGTAAGTATCTCACAACCGACCTGACTTTTGGTATGTTTCCTTCCGCCTGCTGGAATGACAATCCTGCCAATAGCGCTTCGGCTCGTGTGCTGGATCAATGCAATACGATTGTTGTTGCTGGAGCAGACCAATATGGTGATACCTATACCTACCAGTTTGTTAGTTTCAACGGGCCAAGCCTGACGCTGAAGTGGAACAACACTTACGGCGATAAAGGTACCGTCGTACTGACACGGCAGGACGGTAAAGACTGGCCGGTCCTGAAAGGCGGATAGTTTTTCAATAAGGAATATTATTGACTAACTTCGGGGAGAGCATTCGGTAATTGCCGGGTGTTCTCTTTTTTTATTAAACTATCGTGAGTTCGGGCATTTTTTAAAGAACGGCGGGCTAAAGCCCTACGGTTGGGACACATCTTTGCAACTTGTTGATTTTCAACCACTTGGAAATCGAATCATAAAGTCGCAATTCATTGAAAACCAAGTCCTTAAAAAGTGTAGCACTGACTTGTGTCCCAACCGTAGGGCTAAAGCCCGCGAAACGAAGGGTGCCGTGCTATGTTTCGCGGGCTTTAGCCCGCCGTTCCTTAAAATTGGCCGCCATTAACCGGAAGGTAAATTATGTTGACCATAAGACCAATTTATCTCGTTTTATGCTTTTGTTGCGCCTGCTCCTGCCAGATGCACCGACATTGGCTGCAAACCCCATTAATGCAAGGCGAAAAAACAACCCTGAAGCTGGCCGAAACGCTTGAAAAAGAAAAACCCGTTGTCTTGATTTTCCTCGACAGCGAATGCCCGATTTGCAGCAAGTATACCAAAAACATCAGGGAGTTTGCTGTAAAATATCCCCAAATACAATGGATTGGCGTCTTTACGCGCTGGCATTCTTTTGAGCAAATAACTGATTTTCAGTCAATATACGATTTGAATATTCCAATGTTTCTGGATGCCCGTAACCGCTTAGTTCGCAAACTTGGCGTCAAAGTGACGCCCGAAGTGGTTTTTGCAACTGCTGAAGGGCGAGTCTTGTACCAGGGCGCCATAGACAACTGGTTTTTCGGGCTGGGCAAACACCGGCCTGCATCCACCGAAAACTACCTGACCGACGCCATCGAAGCCTGGAGCAGGGGAGAGGCGCCAAAAATTTCCAGGACTGCTCCCATTGGATGTGTGATAGAGCAATAGCCTTTATCCAGTCCTATAAAATAAAAACCCCGAAGGGGTGATAGGATTATAGAAAAAAGGCACGAAATGTTCGGTCAAAACCCCGAAGGAGTGGCATAATATCACCGCTTCGGGGTTTTAAACACGCGATGCCATCATTTCTATAATCATGTCTTCCCTTCGGGAATTTTATGGGACAGGATAAGGCAATCGCCATGCTCTGAGCGCTAAAGATCAGACACGTGAAAAAATGGACAGACATCACTTACCTTTGCATTCCAAAAATAAAAGGTACATGACCTTTCGGGAACGCTATCAATTGACGCTCGATTATCTGTTTGAGCAGTTGCCCATGTTTCAGCGCATCGGGCCTCCGGCTTTTAAAAAAGGGTTGGACAACACCTTAGCGCTGCTGGAGGCGTTGGGCAATCCGCAGCAACAGTTTTTGGCCATTCACATTGCCGGCACGAATGGAAAAGGTTCGGTTGCCCATATACTGGCTGCAGTTTTACAGGCTTCCGGATATCGCACGGGCCTTTACATTTCGCCGCACTACAAAGACTTTCGCGAACGCATCAAGGTGAACGGCCAATACGTCAGCAAAGCTTATGTAATGGATTTTGTGGAACACAACCGGGCTTTGTTCGACCGCATTCAACCTTCTTTTTTTGAAATCACAGTGGCCATGGCATTCGATTATTTTGCGCAGCAAAAAATAGAAATTGCGGTGGTAGAAACCGGTTTGGGCGGGCGCTTGGACTCTACCAACGTGCTCACCCCGGTGTTGAGCGTAATCACGAACATCAGCTTTGACCACCAACAGTTTCTGGGCGATACGCTGCCCCTGATCGCCGCTGAAAAAGCCGGCATCATCAAGCCAAACGTTCCGGTTGTAATTGGCGAAACGCATCCGGAGACAAAACCGGTTTTTGAAAAAAAAGCAGCAGCAATGCAAGCGCCCATCGTTTTTGCTGACGAACACTGGCAGGCAACCTGGAAAAAGGAAAGCCTGACGCATTCCATGTATGATTTAGTATATAAAGGCCAACTTCAATACGAAGGGTTGAACGCCAATTTACACGGGCAATACCAGTCGAAAAATCTGCAAACCGTTGCGCAGGCTGTAGAAGCACTGCGCAGTATGTTTCACATAAGTGATGAAAATTTTCGGGACGGCCTTTTTAAGCTGAAAGACCTCACCAAATTTATGGGGCGCTGGCAGGTTATTGGGACGCATCCGGCCATTATTTGCGACAGCGCACACAATGAGGGCGGGTTGAAGGTAACCCTGGATCAGGTTGCGCAATATCCTCATGAAAACCTGCACATTGTGATGGGAACGGTCAGCGACAAAGACCTGGGAGCGGTGCTGGAACTGTTTCCCAAACACGCCCGGTACTACTTTTGCAAGGCAAATATTCCGCGCGGGCTGGATGCAAAAGCCCTGCAGGCCCGCGCATTGCAGGAAGGATTGAAGGGTCGGCACTACGTTTCAGTAAAACGTGCCTTGCAGGCTGCAAAAAGGCAGGCTAAGCCGAAGGATCTGATTTTTGTGACGGGAAGCATTTTTGTGGTTGCTGAAGTTTTGTAAAGATTTTACCACGATGACAATAAAAAGCAGTGTTCATTGCAAATAATCCCTATTTTTGCAGCATAAATTTGAAAAAACAAAATAATGGCAGAATTGGTACAGTCGCTGTTGACGCAGCGCATTCTATTGATGGAAGAATCGGCGACCATAAAAATGGCGCAAATGGCGCGTGACCTCGCCGCTCAAGGCCACGATGTGATTGACCTGAGCCTTGGCGAACCGGATTTTGATACCCCGGTTCACATCAAAGAGGCCGCCAAAAAAGCGCTCGATGACGGATTGACCAAATACACGCCCGTACCCGGTACGGTTGAATTGCGCAAAGCCATCCAGGCTAAATTCAAGCGGGACAACAACCTCGACTTCGAAATCAATCAAATTGTCGTTTCCAACGGCGCCAAGCAGTCTATCGCGAACGTTTGCCTTTCTTTACTCGAAAAAGGCGATGAAGCGTTGATCCTTGCGCCTTATTGGGTATCTTATGCGGAAATCGTCAAACTAACCGAAGCAACGCCGGTGTACGTCTACGCAGGCATCGAAGACGACTATAAATCAACGGCTTCTGAAATTGAAGCGGCCATCACAGACCGCACTAAAATCATCATTTTTTCTTCGCCCTGTAATCCGACCGGTTCCGTGTATACCTACGAAGAACTGGAAGCCATTGCGAACGTGCTCGCGCGCCATGAACACGTGACGATCATTTCGGATGAAATTTATGAATACATCAATTTTTCGGGCAAACACGCCAGTATTGGCGCCTTCCCGCAAGTAAAAGACCGAACGGTTACGGTCAACGGCTTTTCCAAAGGTTTTGCGATGACGGGCTGGCGTTTGGGCTACATCGGCGCGCCGGCGTGGTTGGCCAGCGCTTGCAATAAAATGCAGGGCCAGATTACTTCCGGCGCCGCTGCCTTCAGTCAGAAAGCAGCCGCTTTTGCCCTGAGTTCGGACATGACGCCGACCTGGGAAATGCGGGACGCTTTCCTGCGCCGCCGCGACCTCGTAATTGATTTGATCAGCAAAATACCGGGCGTCAAAGTAAACCGTCCCCAGGGCGCTTTTTATGTCTTTCCGGACATCAGCGCTTTTTTTGGAAAAACAGACGGCAAGATGCTCGTTCGGGATGCCGATGATTTTTGCGAATACCTGTTGCACAACGCCTACGTGGCTGCGGTGAGCGGCGGAGCGTTTGGCGCTGACAACTGTTTCCGCATTTCCTACGCGACTTCGGATGAAAAACTGACGGAGGCCATTCGCCGGATTGGCGAAGCGCTGGGAAAGTTGAAGTAAAGGGCTGAGCATGATTCATGCGAATCAGGGGCTAAGGAACGTCGCAATAATAAGTTCATGTTTTCGGCGTGGGGATTTTTTCAGCGGACAAGGCGCGAGGAGAGAGCGTAGCCTTAGCTACGCGACCGACGAAGCAACGAAGTCCGATGAAAAAAGCCGCCGCCCAAATCGGGAAGTTATTATTGCGGCGTTCCTAAAGCCTCTCTGAAAGCGAGAAGGAGGCAGCACTGTACCACGCTATATTCTAATTTACACGGAGGTGCACAGAGTAAGGGAGTTTCACAGAGTGAAGCCCCTCCGCGAGACTCCCTTACTCTGTGAAACTCTGTGTCAAATGGTATGCGGTTTCGCTTTAAGTAAAATACCGCCAGTCGAAGCTATCGGACTATAAAGACGGACACTATTTAGTGTCTGTCCATTTAGTCGAGTGTCTGCTCTTTAGAGTTCGAGAGCAAGGCATATTTTGCCCCAAAAACGGGAGTTTACTGGCGTAAATGACCGGTTTTGGGGCAAAATATAACGCAGCTATCGGACTATAAAGACAGACACTATTTACGCAATATTCATACCGTCATAAACGTCCATTACCGCGCGCACATGCCCTGCGGAAGTGTTCATGAGTTCCATTTCTGCGGCATTCAGTTGCAATTCGAGGATCTGCGAAATACCGGATTGACCCAATTTCACCGGTACGCCGAGGAACAGGTTGTGGAGGCCGTACTGGCCATTGATAAGGGCGCAGCAAGGAAAAATGCGGTTTTCATCGCGCAGAATCGCTTCTACCATTTGGGCTGCTGCTGCTCCCGGAGCATACCAGGCTGAAGTCCCCATCAGTTTCACCAATTCGCCGCCGCCATTTTTTGTTCTTTCTACGATTGCGTCAAGCTTGGCTGCATCTATCAATTCTGTAACCGGGATGCCGGCAACAGTGGTATAGCGGGGAAGCGGCACCATCGTGTCGCCGTGTCCGCCGAGCAACATCGCCTGAATGTCTTTTGGAGAAACCTGAAGGGCTTCTGCCAAAAATGCGCGGTAACGGGCTGTATCCAGAATACCTGCCATGCCAAAAACGCGCGACGCATCGAGTCCCGAGCTTTTATAAGCCGCATAAGTCATTACATCAAGCGGATTGGATACGACAATGATGATCGGGTTTTTGGAATGTGCCATAATGGATTTTGTCACGGAGGAGACGATTTTCGCATTGGTCGAAATCAAATCGTCGCGCGACATGCCTGGTTTGCGCGGTACACCTGCTGTAATGACGACAATATCGGAATCAGCGGTGTCTTTGTAATCGTCTGTTCCGCGCAGGAAAGTGCTGTAATTATCAATAGGCGCTTGCTGCCAGGTGTCGAGCGCTTTGCCGCGCGCTACATCGCCCATAATGTCGAGCAGAACAACTTCTTTTACTAAATCTTTGTGTGCCAGTACATTGGCGCAAGTGGCGCCTACATTGCCCGCGCCAATTACGGTTACTTTACTCATGATGGATTGATCTTATTGGTTGCAAAGAATATTTTTTCGCTTTTGAAGCAGGTTCGCTTTAAAGCGCCGCAAAAGTAGCCATTTTTTTTTTACCTTTTGTTGGGATGCAGACCAAAGAAGCAGGAATATTTGAAAGCACTTAAGCAACTATTTTTCCTAACTTTGCAGTGGTTTATGACATATACATGAACCTTTTCTTAAACCGAGCATTACTTACTTTAAAATCAATATTGCTTTATGAAGCATGGGTTTATCTTGTTTTTTTTGATTCTGTCGGCGAGCTGCTTTACGCTGACCGCTCAGACGCCCACCCAGGGCACCTGTGGAACGCATGGAGAAATGGCCGCTCCGATGATAGAGCGCCTGCTGCGGAATATCGAATCTTTGCGCAACCAGCCGATCCGTCCGCGCAACATTGAATACGTGCCCGTCAAGTTTCACTTAGTGGCCAAAACGGATGGCACAGGCCGGGTTGCGGAAAGCAAGGTACTGGATCAACTTTGCGCTTTGAATGAAGATTACCTGCCCATGAACATCCAGTTTTATCTTAAAAACGGAACGTTCAATTACATCAACAATACGACCGTTTACAGCAACCATTCAGGCACGATTAATACAATCATGACTTTTGCCCGCGATAATAATGCAATCAATGTGTTTATAGTGGATGACGCTACTCCTGCCGGCGGCGGAGTTGGTGGTGGTGTTACATTGGGTTATTATACTGAGGGTAAAGACTGGCTCGTGATGCGCCGTGATAATGTGTCGGCAACGAATTCTACGCTGCCACACGAAATGGGGCATTTTTTTAGCTTAGACCATCCTTTTAACGGATGGGATCACGAGGAATATGATCCGGCCGTACATGGCGTACCGGCTCCGGCAATGTCCCCGGGCGGAATTCCTACAGAAAAAGCGGACGGCAGCAATTGCGCTACGGCAGGAGATTTTATTTGCGACACGCCTGCGGATTATAACTTAGGCTTTGGTTGGTTGAATTGTAACTACACCGGAGGCGCTTTAGACCCCATGGGTATGCCTGTGAATCCCGATGAAAATTTGTTCATGGGGTATTTTTTGCATTGCCCGCGCGATGATTATTATTTTTCGCCCATGCAGCAACAGATCATCCTTGCTGATTTGAACAGTTCCAATCGGAACTACATCACCCCGGGCTATGTGCCTTATCAGGTGGAACTTGGCGGAGTACCCGAACTCCTATCGCCCATCAACGCTGTAGTGACGCCCGGGTATAATGCAGTGAACTTAGAATGGACCAGTGTCGGCGGCGCAACGCGCTACATACTGGAAATTAGCCAAATATCTAACTTTTCCACCCTGACCAGCCGATATGTCGTTAATGGAACCAGTAAAATTTTAACGAACCTCATTGCCGACAAAAATTACTACTGGAAAGTGATGCCTTACGGGGAATATCGCACGTGTTCTTCGTTTACGCCTGTGGCCAGTTTCAGAACAGGGACGCTTACCTCCACAGGTGAAACCAAATTGGTGGAAAACTGGAGCGTTGAACCGAACCCGGTTGCCGCCGGACAGGAGATCAGTGTCAGCATCAGCAGCAATGAACGCTTTGAAGGAAAAATCACGGTGCTAAATGCAGTGGGGCAGGTCGTACATCGCATCGAAAACTTAGAACTGACCCAGGGGGAACACGACTTCCGCATTCCTTCTTCCTTTCTGGCGCGCGGCGTTTACATCGTGGCGCTGGAGACGGCTGATGTGGTGTTGACCAAGCGGGTCGTTGTTGCTAATTAGTGTCTGTCTTTATAGTCCGATAGCTGCGTTCATTTCGACTTCGCTCAATGACCGCCCGTTTTTGGGGCAGAAAATGTCTTGCTCTCGAACTCTAAAGAGCAGACACTTGATTAAAAAAATTTTACATTCCAAAAACGCCCGATAAACGCTGATTTATTGGGCGTTTTTGTACTTATTCATCATCTATTTCAAACATGAAAAAAACTTACTTTTTTGTCTTGTTGAGCTTGTTGTCCATGACAACGCTACATGCCCAACGCCCTCACCCTTGCGCAACCCCCGCAGAAACACCGGAGTGGCTTATTCGCTACCAGCGCAACAAACAAGCTTTTCCACGCACTTTTGACACACTCTATGTGCCGATGACGATTCACTTGCTGGGCAATGATGCCGGAGCGGGCCATTTTCCCCTGAACAAAGTGCTGAACGCTGTTTGCGAGTTGAATGAAGACTTTGCCTCGTCGGGTATCGTCTTTTATATTGAAGGAGCGATTAATTACATCAATAATTCAGATTTTTGGAGCCACCAAAGCTATGGTCCCGGCTTTCAAATGATGCAAACCCACAATGTAGACAATACCATCAATTGTTATTTTGTGGATGACCCTGCCGAAGCTTGCGGGTATAGCATCTATGGGCTTGGTGTTGCGCTGGGGCACAACTGCATGGGTAGTGGCGACAATACCTGGGCGCACGAAATGGGGCACGCTTTTTCACTTCCGCATACTTTTCGGGGATGGGAAGGAGTCAGCCATTCGGTAGCACTACCGGCGCCTGAAGAAGTAGACGGCGTTTTGGTAGAGCGGGCCGACGGCTTTGGTTGCGAAGAAGCCGGGGATGGCTTTTGCGACACGCCTGCGGATTACCTCAACGACCGCTGGGATTGCAATAGCGAGGGTCTCAGCAATATCAGACAGTTAGACCCCGACAGCGTCCAGTTTCGTTCCGACGCCTCGTTTTTTATGTCCTATTCCTTAGATGCTTGTGCTGCGCGGTTTTCTGCCGAACAGATTGCAGCGATGCGCGCCAACTTAGTTGACGAACGCGCCAATTTTCTGTACGACCAAACGCCGGTTTATCCGGTACCCGATTCCTTTGGCTTGGTCAGCCCCGCAAACGGCGAAACCATTCTGGCGGCAACGGAAGTTTTGCTGACCTGGGAGCCGACGCCCAACGCCACGCACTATTATGTCCAGGTTTCTCCGCTGTCTTCTTTCGGGGGTGTTGTTTTCAGCGGGGTCGTTGAAGGGCACGAGTTGCAATTAACCGACCTGGATCCGGGAAGAAAATACTTTTGGCGGATGCGCCCCTTCAATAAGGCTTTTACTTGCGCAAATTTCGGATCGGCCAAGAACTTTACGATGGGAGCTGTTACGGCAGCTTCAGAACCCGAAACCTTACTTTCGCAATTGGTGGTTTTTCCGAACCCGGCAAACTCCGGGCGGAATATCAACGTCGCTTTTCAGGCGGATGAAGCCAAATTGCTGAATGTTCGGGTAGTCAATATGTTCGGAGCTACGGTCTGGGAACAAGCATTTCAATCGAAAATCGGGGTCAACCGCTTCGAAGTTGCTGCATTGTCCCATGCCGGTATCTATGCTTTGGTAATTGAAGGCCGCGATGCAGGAAAAAATGGTCAGATTGTACGGCCTCTGATTCTGATGGATTAAAAAATGGCGATATGAGACTCACTTTTCAATTGCTTTTCATGGCTTTATCGGCTTTGCCATTGAGTCTGTCGGCTCAAACCGGCAATACAGCTCCAAAGCCCTGTGGCACAGTTTCGGGCCGCTCACCCTGGCTTAAGAAATTTCAATCGCAGCCGGAGTTGTACGAAAAGAACTTAGATACCATCCTTTACGTGCCGCTGACCATTCATTTGCTGGCAACCGATGAAGGCGTAGGGTTTTTGCCCATCAACAACTTGCTGACTGCCCTGTGTACCCTCAACGAGGACTTCGAACAGGCCAATATTCAGTTTTTTATCGAAGGTGAGATCAATTATATTGCCAATTCTGGTTGGGATTCCCACGACAGTGTTCCGCAGGGCGCGCAGATGATGTTTGCCAACAATGTGCCCAATACGCTCAATTGTTATTTCCTGACAGACCCTGCGGGGAATGCCGGCTACAACCTCCCTTATGCCGGAATTGCGCTCGGTAAACCTTATTTAGGCGTCGGTAACCATACCTGGGCGCACGAAGTTGGCCATGCTTTTTCATTGCCGCATCCTTTTCTCGGCTGGGAAGGCGGGGTGAGCCACGACGATAGCGTGCCGCATAATTTCAATGACCCGGCGCCGCCTTATGTCACGTATAATTATACCTACTATAAGGATACGCTTATTTTAGATACAGTCATCATTGACACGGCGCTGGTGGAATTGGTGGACGGGAGCAATTGCCTCCTCGCAGCGGATGGTTTTTGCGACACCTCGCCGGATTATCTGGCAGGAAGTTGGTTCTGTAATGCCCAATTGGAAAGTACAATCGTTCAAACGGATCCGGACAGCGTTCAATTCCGTTCCGATGCGACCCTGATCATGTCTTATGCCAACGACAATTGCGCAAGCCGGTTCACTCCGCAGCAAATCGCTGCCATGCGCGCCAATTTACAGGATGAGAAGCCCAACCTGCTTTACGATCAGACAGTTTTACCGGTGGTTTCTGCCGTTCCCGCTACATTGACACTGCCAGCGCCTGCTGAAACAGTGCCTTTTAACAATGTTTATTTAGAGTGGACGCCCGTGGAAGCCGCTACGGGTTACGTGATTCAAATCAACCGATTGCCGAACTTTCCGGCGCTTTTAACCGTGGAATACACCGTAATGGGGAGCAATAATACCCTGATTTTCGATCTGGAAAACAACAAAACCTACTACTGGCGGGTTCGGGCGTTCAGCACGGATCACTTTTGTACGGGGTTTTCCGCTTCCACTTCTTTCAAAACTGCGGAAATCAGTGCTGCTGAAAACATCGCAAACGCTGGATTTTTAAAACTGTATCCGAATCCCTTGTCTGGAAATGAGGTACTGCACCTGCAATTGGCTGAAGGCGATCTGCCGAACCTGGACGAGGTACAATTGTTTGACCTTTCCGGCAAACAGCTTTGGCGTATTGCAATAAGCGAAATGCCGTTTACAGACAATGCCTACGGTATAAATCTGCCGGCATTTTTAACGTCAGGTCTCTACCTGTTGAAGGTGAGAGGCGATCAGGGACTGTGGGTAGAAAAAGTGGTCATCCACTGATGAGGTCAGTCTGCCGGGATATATTCGAAGCGCTTCTTCCAGACAATCCATGGCTGCTTCGAGGTCGTGGACATTAAGGACGTAAGCAATGCGCACTTCGTCTTTTCCAAGCCCCGGAGTCGCATAAAATCCGGCGCCGGGCGACAACATCACCGTAGCGCCCCGGTATTCAAAATCTGACAACAGCCACTGGCAAAAATCGTCGGCGTCGGCAATCGGGAAGCGGGCAAAGCAATAAAATGCGCCGCCCGGAAGATAACTGATCACGCCCGGCATTTGTTGCAGGCGGTTGTACACCACCATCCGCCGCCGGTCGTATTCTGCTTTAACCTCGCGCAGGTATTCTTCGCCAATGCCGATCGCAGCTTCTGCCACGATCTGGCCTAAGGTGGGCGGGCTGAGGCGAAGTTTGGCGTAGAGCGAAACCGCATTCAGAACCGCTTCATTTCGGGTAACGACGGCGCCTACGCGCGCGCCACAGGCACTGTATCGTTTGGAAACGGAGTCAATGACAATGACATTTTTTTCAGCGCCTTCCAGGTTGAGTGCAGAGAAAAAAGGCTGCCCGTCGTAGCAAAATTCGCGGTATACCTCATCCACAATCAGGTACAAGTCATAAGCTTTTGCTAACAGCGCCAATCCTTCCAGCACCTCGCGGCCATAAAAAGTACCGGTCGGGTTATTGGGGTTGGTAATAAAAATAGCTTTGGTGTGCGGCGTCAGACACCGTTCGAAGGCAGCCGCATCGGGCAGTGCGAACCCGGTTTCGATGTCGCAGGTGATGGCGTGCACCTGTACGTCGGCGATGTGTGCAAAGCCATTGTAATTGGCGTAGAATGGCTCCGGCGCCAGGATTGCTTCACCCTGGTTTAAGCACGACAACAGCACTAACTGAATGGCTTCCGATGCGCCAGTTGTGACGATCACCTGCTCGTAATCGAGGTCAACGTCGAAGCGGGCATAGTATTCACAGAGCTTTTTGCGGTAGGAAAGGAAGCCTTCCGCCGGACTGTATTCCAAAATTTTGAGATTGGCCTCCTGTACCTGCTGTAAAGCTTCAGGCGGCGTCAGAATATCTGGTTGGCCAATGTTGAGGTGATAAACATGTTTGCCGGCAGCTTTAGCTTTTTCAGCCAATGGCGCCAGTTTGCGGAATGGAGAAAGTGGTACCTGTTGGCCCCTCTTCGAGATCGAAGGCATGTTGTTGATGCTTTGTTGCGGGCGCAAAGATAGGCGGCTGCACCATAGGTTAAGCGAAAAAGTGCATCATTTTCTTTAAAGCGATTACGGAAGCTTAACAGAGTTAATAATAATTTAACGCCCAGATAGAGAGAATGGCAAGGGGTTAGGTTAATTTTGCGCAACTGCACACGCACTTTATGGACTTAATCAAGATTCTCATCGTTGACGATGAGCCGGATATTCTGGAATTTCTCCAATATAATCTTCACAAAGAAGGCTATACGGTCATCACAGCCTCAGATGGAGAAGAAGGCATCCTGCTCGCCGAACGCGAAAAACCACACCTGATTATTCTCGACATCATGATGCCGAAAATGGATGGGGTAGAGGTTTGCCGGCAACTCAGAACCAAACCTGAGTTTGACAAAACGGTGATTGCTTTCCTGACAGCTCGGGAAGAGGATTACTCTCAAATCGCTGCCCTGGAAGTGGGCGGCGACGACTACATCACAAAGCCCATTCGCCCCAGGGTGTTGCTCAGCCGTATCAAAGCCCTGCTGCGCCGCAATGAACGCATTGATGTTCAGGAAGATCAGGCTGGCATTATCAAAATGGGCGACCTGTTTATCAATACAGAAAATGTAACGGTTCAAAAAGGCGAACGGGTGATTGAATTGGCAAAAAAGGAATTTGAATTGCTTACTTTGCTGGTTTCCAAGCCGGGAAAGGTGTTTTCCAGAGAAGAAATATTTAACAAGGTTTGGGGAACGGATGTTATTGTCGGAAATCGTACGATAGACGTTCACATTAGAAAACTGCGGGAAAAAATTGGAGAAGATTACATCAAAACCATTAAAGGGATTGGGTATAAATTTGAGTTTTAGGGGTCGTTTAGCCGCGATTATGAAAAACCCAACACCGCAGCAGGTCGCACTGTTCACGGCACTGATTATTGCGGGCGCCGGTGCGTTGCTGTTTGTTTTTGCCCTGATCATCAGCGCCTGGTTCGATGATTTGCTCCTTTGTCTCTTGTTTTCAGTTGCTTTGTTTGGCCTGTCTTATTTTATTAGTATGTATTACCTGCGGGAATACCTCTACCGAAAAATCAAGGTTATCTACAAAACCATCCACCAGCAAAAGCTTTCCCCCGGTGAGCGCCCAATGGTCATTGATATGAAAAGTCATATTGTGGACGAAGTAGAACGCGAAGTGGAACAATGGGCCATTGACCAGCAAAACGAAAATGACAAGCAAAAATCCTGGGCAGAATACCGCCGCAAGTTTGTTGGCGATATTTCCCACGAACTCAAAACACCCATTTTTAATATCCAGGGCTATTTGCATACCTTGCTCGAAGGTGGCATTTACGACGAAGAAGTGAACATGACCTTCCTGAAAAAGGCCGTAAAAAATGTAGAGCGCCTGCACACCATCGTAGAAGACCTGAGCACTATTTCCCGTCTTGAATCAGGCGAACTGATCTTAGATATGCAGGTTTTCGACATCCACCAGTTGACGGAAGAGGTTTTTGACGACCTGGAGTTCAAAGCCGCCGTGAAAAGCATCAAGCTCGAATTCAAAGAAGGCGCTTCATTGGGCTATAAAGTCAGGGCTGATCGCGAAAGCATCCGCCAAATTCTCATGAACCTGCTGCACAATTCCATCAAATACGGCAATCCGAACGGAAAAACGAAGGTCGGCTTCTACGATATGGATAAAAACGTATTGATAGAAGTGGCCGATAATGGCATCGGTATTGCTTCCAAACACCTCAACCACGTATTCGACCGCTTCTACCGCGTGGACAAAAGCCGCTCCCGTATCCAAGGCGGATCCGGTCTGGGACTCGCCATTGTCAAACACATCATCGAAGCGCACAAACAAACCATCAACGTTCGCAGTACCCCGAATGTAGGTTCTACGTTTGGGTTTACGTTGGAGAAAGCGTGAGTTGATTGCCCACTGTTCTACTCTTTCTTCAACACCACCGCATCAATCTCCTTCGCTTTCACCAATTTATTGAATTCCGGAAGCTGCTCGTCCCTGACCTTGCGGAAAATGGCCAATTGCGCGTCAATCTTCCCGGTCAATTCATCTTTCACCTGAATGGCCTGCCGCGTGGGCGGAAAATCGCCAAAACCCACGGATGAGCCTACATGCGCCAGTTTGTTGTTCAGGCGGATGGGGTAGTTGAGCGGATCCTGGCCGCTTCGGTTTTTGGTTTGATACAATTCATTTTCCACCAAGGTCAGCACGGAGTCAATGTTGGTAGCCTGAGCAACCAACGTTTTTAAAGCGTCATCGCCTTTTACTTTGGTTTTGAACTGGTTGAGTTGTTCCCGAATGCTGCGGATGTCTATAATGGCCTGGTGTGTTTCCGTGACTTTGTCACGAACGGCAATTAAAAAATCAAATTGCTGCCGGAGTTCCGCCTGAGTAGATTCGGAGCGCGGATCTTTCAGGATTTCAAATGCCTGTTCCTGCGTTTCTTTGCCTACGCTCAATTTAACCAAATAATTGCCCGGCGCTGCCCGCGGTCCGGTCACGCCGCCAGCCCACAGGATCATGCCGTCGAACTTTTTCGCATCGGGATAGCGCATATTCCAGGCAAAAAGGTTGCCCCCTTTTTTCAGCTCGGGCAATTTGTTGGCGTCTTCTTTTGCTTTGGTGGAAAACTCGCGGATGAGCTTGCCATCGGCCTCGTAATAACCGAGCTTAACTTCAACGGAATCAAGCGGTTTTTCCTTCAGGTAAAAATGGGTCAACACCCCGCCAGGGTGGTTCAAGCCCTCTTTTTTGATGGCGTTTTTGTTTTGAAACCCGCCCATGCGATAGCTTGACATGGGTTTGTAGAGGTGAAATCCAGCCTTTGCAATGCCGTCCGAGAGTTGGTACAACACCGTCAGGTCATCAATAAGCCAAAGACTGCGTCCCTGCGTGGCGGCAATCAGGTTGTCATTTTTTACAGCCAGATCGGTAATCGGTACGATGGGCAGGTTGAGTTGGAACGGCTGCCAGTTATCGCCATCGTCAAAAGAAATGTACATGCCGGATTCCGTTCCGCAGTAAAGTAACCCTTTGCGCTTGGGGTCGGCCCTGACAACGCGGGTAAAATGTTTGGCGTCTATTCCGTTCGTAATCAGCGTCCAGGTTTTACCATAATCTTTGGTTCGGTAAATATAGGGCTTGTAATCGCCTGATTTATAGCGCGTCCCCACCACATAAGCGCCGCCTTTGGTGAAAGGATCGCAGTCAATGCTGTTGAACATCATCCACTCGGGCATCCCTTTTGGAGTCACATTTTCCCAGGCTTTCCCATCCAAACCTCCGCCGGTTTTAGAAACATGGATCAGCCCGTCATCAGAACCTGTCCAGAGCAGGTCTTTTTCATAAGGCGATTCGGTTGCTGCGAAAATGGTGCAGTAGTATTCCACGCTGGTATTGTCTTTGGTGATTGGCCCCCCGGAAGGTCCGAGTTTGGTCGGATCGTTCCGCGTCAGATCAGGACTGATCAATTCCCAGGAGCGCCCGCCATCATAACTGGCGTGGACGTGGTTGGACGTTGTGTAAAGTTTTTTTGGATTGTTGGGCGAAAAGAAAATCGGAAAATTCCACTGAAACCGGTATTTCATGCCTTCAGCGCCATGCCCCATCGGGTTGTCGGGCCAGACGTTTACGCCCTGCATTTGTTTGGTCCGGTGGTTCAACCGGGTCAGGAAACCATCGTAACTGCCACCATAAACAATGTCATTGTCCAAAGGGTCAACGGCAATATGACCGCTTTCGCCACCGGCAGTTTCTTCCCAGTCGTCTTCGCCAATCGAGCCGCCGTTGGTGCGGTGGAATACGCGCAGGGTAGAGTTATCCTGTTGAGCCACATAAATCCGGTAAGGAAAGTGATTATCTGTTGCAATCCGGTAATACTGCGCCGTTGGCTGATTGTGGTAGGTGCTCCAGTTATCGCCGCCATCATAACTGACTTGTGCCCCGCCATCGTCGGCAAGGATCATCCGTTTGGGATCTTCAGGAGCGATCCACATATCGTGGTGGTCGCTGTGCGGAGAATCATAAGATTTGAATGTCCGGCCTCCATCGGTAGACCTAAAATAGTCCACATTTAACACATAAACCACTTCAGCATCTTTCGGATCGGCATAAATGCGGGTGTAGTACCACGCGCGTTGCCGCATATCGCGGTCGCTGTTGAGTTTGGCCCAGGTTTTTCCGCCGTCGTCGGAACGCAGCACGCCGCCCTCTTCCGCCTCAACAATGGCCCATACCCGCTCCGAATTGGCAGGCGACACCGCAATCCCGATGATGCCCAAAGGCGCCTTGGGCATCCCTTTATTGGCAGAAAGGTTGGTCCAGGTATCGCCGCCGTCAGTACTTTTCCAGATAGCAGAACCTTCGCCACCGCTTTCCAAACTATACGGCGTTCTCCGGATGCGCCAGGTAGAAGCATACAGGATGCGGGGGTTATTGGGGTCTAAGATCAAATCCATGGCGCCGGCATCTGCATTGGCAAAGAGGATTCGTTCCCAGGTTTTGCCGCCGTCTTTGCTTCTATATACGCCGCGTTCTTCGCTGGATTTGTACAAATCGCCCAGTACCGCTGCGTATACAAGGTCCGGATTTTTAGGATGGATGCGGACGCGCGGAATATGTCTGGAGTTTTCCAGTCCGGCTTTTTTCCAGGATTTGCCTGCGTCTTCCGATTTCCACATACCGTAGCCATAAGACACATTGCCGCGCACGGTTTTTTCACCACCGCCGACGTAAATGACATTGTTGTCGTATTCGCTCACGGCCACGGCCCCGATGGAGCCGCCAAAATAGCCATCGCTAATGTTGGCCCAGGTTTCGCCGCCATCGGTCGTGCGCCAGACGCCGCCGCCTGTACTGCCAAAATAAAAGAGCTTTTCTTTGCCGGGAACGCCGGTAACCGCTGCCGAGCGCCCGCCCCGGTAAGGCCCGATGGTGCGCCATTGGACGGCATTGTACAAATTTTCTTCGTAGCTGATTTTAGCTTCGGTTGCCGTCGCCGGCGTTTTGGTTTTATTTTTTTGCCCGAAAGCAGGGCTGCTGAACAGGGGGATCAATGCAAGGAGAAAAAGGCATTGACAAAGTAAAAACGAGTGTTTTTTCATATCAGGTTGTGTTTATATTTTCTACGTCCCGCTAAAATAGAAAATGTTATACCTTTCGGTACTGAAACCACAGGATTTATGATGGATTTTTCAAACAAAACAGCCTTGATCACAGGAGGGTCGCGGGGAATTGGCCGCGCGACAGCCCTTGCTTTTGCGGAAAGCGGCGCCCGGGTTGCCATTAATTTTCGGGCAGATAGCGCTGCTGCTCAGGCGGTTTGCGAAGAATTGCCGGGCGAAGGACACTTGGCAATCAAAGCCGATATCAGCCATTCTAATGCCGTCCATCAAATGATTCGGGCTGTCGTGGAAGAGTTTGAAACACTCGATATTGTCGTGAACAATGCGGGGATTTACGAACCGCATCCCATTGCTGAGGTCAGTTATGCCGATTGGCAACAAGCATGGCAAAAAACGCTGAGCGTAAATCTAATCGGCGCCGCCAATATTTGCTACTGTGCCGCCCAACAAATGAAGGAACAGGGTGGGGGGTGCATCATCAATGTGTCTTCCCGTGGGGCATTTCGTGGCGAACCCGATCACCCGGCTTATGGCGCCAGCAAAGCCGGACTGAACGCCATGAGCCAGTCGCTGGCGCAGGCTTTGGCCAAATACCAAATCTTTGTAGGGGTAGTTGCGCCGGGATTTGTGGAAACGGAAATGGTTGCTGATCTTTTAAATTCCGAAGCCGGCGAAGCCATTCGGGCGCAAAGCCCGCTCAACCGGGTCGCAACGCCGGAAGAAGTAGCCCAGGCCATCCTGTTTTTAGCCTCCGGGAAAACCATGTTTGCTACCGGTTGCATACTCGACATCAACGGCGCTTCCTACTTACGCTAAGCTAATTAACCTTCCGTTACCTGACCAAGCAATTGCCGGATTACCTCTTTCCGCCCTGGGTTTACCGCAACGTTCAACACCCGGTTAGCTGTGTATTCACGGGCACTTTGGCCTGCATACAACTGCTCGCTATGGGTACCAAAAATGAAAACAGATGCTTGTAAACCTTCCGGGATATTCAGCGCCGTGAACCCGTGCATTCCGGGATACAACCGAACGATAGAAGGAATGTCCTGAAAAACCAGGAAAGCATCCAAATGGCGGGAAATTTCCCGGTCTTCGCCAATTCGCACGCTCATCATGACCCTGCGTGATTTACTTCGGTGCGGTTTTTGGCAGGACCACCAGCCGCAGCGGTCAATCTGAAATTGGTAAAGGGCGTCATTTGAATGCCCAAACAGCAGGCTGGAGGCTAAATTCCAGTCAAACGCCGGCTGTCCCGATATGGATCGGATGGCGGATGCGCCTCCTGAAAACAGCAGCAGGCGCTGTGGTTTTTGAAACAAATCAGTAGAGGATAATCTGACTTGGATAGGAAGCGCTACTTCAAGCGGGTGGCCCGACTGGAAAGCTTGAACATGGAATTGTGCCGCGGCTTCCAGCAGACTGCCATTGGCGGTAGTTGGACGACCAAATAGTAGCATATCGGCTAACGTGTACAACTCGGTCAACACTATTTCTACCTCGCCGAAAACCCGTCTTTTTCGGTCGCGGCTCATAAACGCGCAGGCCGGAATATTCAATTGCATCCCACCGGAAGTCAGCAGACGCTGTGGCAGGGCGCTGTCAATCACAAATCGTTGTGCGTGCAGGTCTGACCCATACAGGAATTCGCCTGGCGCGCGGTAAGGAATGCTTACCTGCGGCTGCCGGGGCGCCGAATGTTGAAGAGCAATCATGAACGTGTGCGTTTTCTCTGTCAAAGAATGGACGCATTCAGGAAGGATATCGCAAACACAGAAACCCTGCCGCGCAGGAAATCCCGGTGGTGCAAATTGTTTTGTGTGTAGCCTGAAGCGTCAAGAGTTAACGCCTCTCAAAGACAATAATCCCAAGCAATAAAAAACAGAAAAATGGTGGAGGGTGGAATTTGTGTAGAATCTTATGGACAAATATAAACAACTTTTTGAAAAGAAAGGAGATATTAGAGCAAAGATTTTATACACGCTTTGTCATTCCTGAAATCCGGTGTCTAAAATCTAAAGTCTAATCTAAAATCTGTACATGAAGCCTTTGGCAGAGCGGATGCGGCCGCAAACATTGAGCGAATACACCGGACAGCGGCATTTGGTAGGGGAGGGGGCGGTGTTGCACCGAGCCATCACTTCGGGGGTGATTCCGTCTGTCATTTTGTGGGGGCCGCCGGGCGTTGGGAAAACAACCCTGGCCCGCATTATCGCGCACGAGTTAAAACGCCCGTTTCACACGCTTAGCGCGGTACATTCCGGCGTAAAAGACGTACGCGATGCCATTGAAAAAGCGCGCAGCCAGCGGTTTTTTAACAGCCAGAACCCGCTGCTGTTCATTGATGAAATCCACCGGTTCAGCAAATCCCAGCAAGACTCGCTGCTGGGTGCTGTGGAAGAGGGCGTGGTTACCCTCATCGGGGCTACTACCGAAAACCCTTCTTTTGAAGTCATTCCGGCTTTATTGTCGCGTTGCCAGGTCTATGTCCTGAAATCTTTGGAAAAAGACGACTTGATCTATTTGGTTAATCAAGCGTTGCAACACGATGAATATCTGAAAGATAAGCAAATTCGGATTGAGACCTACGACGCCTTGCTCCACCTTTCCGGGGGCGATGCGCGCAAGCTGTACAACATCCTCGAATTAGCGGCGGGAGAAGCGGTAGGGGATCAGGAAGTCGTCATCAACGACGACTATATTACGGCTCTGGTTCAACAGCATATTGCCCTGTACGACAAAGGCGGCGAAGTGCATTACGACGTGGCTTCTGCGTTCATCAAATCCATCCGGGGCAGCGACCCTAATGCTGCGGTTTATTGGTTGGCTCGCATGATTGAAGGCGGCGAAGACGTTAAATTTATTGCCCGGCGCATGATGATTGCGGCATCGGAGGACATCGGCCTCGCAAATCCCAATGGTCTGCTGATGGCGACCACTGCTTTTCAGGCGGTTCAGGCAGTAGGTTTGCCGGAGGCTCGTATCATTTTGTCGCAGGCGGCCATTTATTTAGCGACTTCCCCCAAAAGCAACTCTGCGTACATGGCGATCAATCAAGCGCAGGAGCTTGTTCGCAAAAGTGGGAACCTGCCCATTCCGCTCCATCTGCGCAATGCGCCTACCGGTCTGATGAAGCAATTGGGCTATGGCAAAGGCTACCGCTATGCCCACGATTTTCCGGGCAATTTTGTAGTACAGGAATTCCTGCCCGATGAGGTTTCCGGAACCAAGTTATTCGAACCTCAGCAAAATCCGGCGGAAGAGAAGATTAAGCAGAAGCTGAAGCAGGACTGGAAGGAGAAGTATGGGTATTGAAATTGAAAATATTAGCTCACCTGGCGGCTCTGCCCGTGCGGTATATTCACTCCTCGCCGTGTCAGTTGCTTGCCCAGAAAACTTTGGAGTAACGGTTCTTTTTTAGTATATTTGCAAATTGCCTGTATAACATTCAGCCATGTATCAAAATAAGCAATATGGCCGCTCCGGAAATAAATGTATTTGATGAATTAGCTTCTTTCTTAGCTGCAATGGATCCGGAAAAGGTGCTGGCTTATCATGCTTCAACAGAAGCACAGCAGCGCATGGATGAACTCCAATGGAAAAACAAAGAAAGCACCTTGAATGATTTGGAAAAACAAGAAATGGAGCGCTATCTGGTTGTTGAACATATCGTTAGACCGGCCAAGATTCATGCCCGACAACGGCTTTCTGTCGCATGAGTTATTATATTTCAGATTCTTCTAAAAGCCATGTAGCTAAACGGGCAACCTATCCCTGTCATCCAAAAAATATTCAATAATACCATGCTCGACGCCCTCAAACGCGAATTAAAAGAACTTATCGGGGATAACCGCCACGAGGAGGTATTCCGTCGTTTGAAGGAGGAAGTTTTACTGCCCAGCAGTGCTTTGTACAACGATGCCATTTTATTACAAAGCAAATACAACGATGCCATCCGCGCCGGCAACCTCGGTTTGATCGCTTTTGAAGAAAAAAACATCAGTTTCAGCAGCATCAGCCAGGCGCTGATTTGGCTTGTCAACAACATTGTCCCGGACGTACTCAGTGAAAAACTGCACCGGAAATCCGAATCCTGCCGCAGTATGCCCGCGGTTCACGCTTACACCTGCGATCGGGTGGCGCAAAACGAAATTTTCCAGCTCAACTACTACGATACGCCCGGCCCGGACACAAAACTCCGTTTTTTTTACCTGTACGGGGATGCGCGGCAGGAACACGAAAGCCTGTTCAAACGATTGGGCTACGAAATTGGCGGCTTTTTGCTCAACTGGGAAAAAGGTGATTACAACCCGGGTACAAAAATCAAGTTTGTAGATTGCAAACCGCAGGTACACGACAATCCCAAGTTGTTTCAAATCAATGTGATGCGCGAACTACTGGCCCGTTTTTTTGAGCCGGTTAACAACCTCCAGCCCATTCTGAGCAAAAAGCTGAACGAGGTTTTAGACAGCCCCGAACTGAAAGATTTCGGGCCGAACGATCTGGTATTCATCCTCCTGACCATAGACGACCACAATTGGCGCGAACAGGTCACCCCGCTCGTCGTCAAGAGCCTGGTAGAAGGCTTTTGCGCCTGCGAGTTGCCGCCCGGATCGCCAAATTTCTTTTTCTTCTTTGGGATTGAATATCAGAAAACCAACGAAGTGGTGAAAGCCCAGGTGCGCAAAGCCATTCAGGAACGCGCGCACGGCGAATCGCTGCCCGAGCTTCAACCGGTCAGCATGAACGAAGTATGCGAGTGGTTCAGCCGCTACGATGTGCTCAGGCTGCCAGGCCAGGAACCGGAAGCCGCTGCGGCGCAAATGTTTCCGGGCGTCACCGAATTGGACATGGCGGACATCGAACTGAAGCTTCAGGAGCTTATAGAGCGCTATAATAAAGGAGTGGTGGACGGTGGACGGGACCAATAACAAGTAACAAATAACCATACACAATGGCGGATTCCAACAAAAATTTCGACCCCGGAAAAGACTACATCATCAACGAAGCCTTGCGCATTGCCCTCGAAGGCGCGGTGGCGCTGCGGCAACCGCTGTTGCTCACCGGCGAACCGGGTACGGGCAAAACTACGCTGGCGCAATGGGCTGTTGGTTACCTGAATGAAAAATACAACAATAGTTTTTACCCGCAGCCGCTGCGTTTTAATACCAAAACCACTTCTGCAGCCCGCGATTTGTTCTACACTTACGATGCCCTCTCGCATTTTCAGGCAGCCAATATCAAAGGCGATGCCCGGAAAACTGCGGATTTTATCGAATTACAGGCCTTAGGCAAAGCCATCGCGATGAGCAACCCAAAACCGGAATATACCGGGCGTTTTCGCGTGGATTTGCCGCCCAACCCTCAAAGCGCGGTGGTGTTGATAGACGAGGTGGACAAAGCGCCCCGCGATTTTACCAACGACATCCTTGACGAAATTGAAAATTACCGTTTTCAGATCAGAGAGCAGGACAACTTCCCGATTGAACGCGGCCCCGACGCGCAAATCGTCGTCATCATGACGAGCAATTCTGAAAAAAACCTGCCGGACCCTTTTCTGCGCCGCTGTGCGTTTTTCCACATTGAATTTCCCAAAGGCCAACTTTTGCGGGACATCGTAGAAAAACACCTGGGCCGGATCACACCCGAAACGGAAAAAGCTTACGCAGAACTTTTCGCTTTTTTTGATCAGGTGCGGAACCAGGCGGTGCGCAAAAAACCGGCTACGGCTGAACTCATTGGCTGGCTTAAATTGCTGGGGCTGAACGGTTATTTCAATACCGACAACACAGAAGCGCAAAAGAAAATGTTGCAATACAACCTGTCTTTTCTGGTGAAAACGCAGGAAGACCTGGAGGCGGTTCGGAAATTATTGAACCCGTAACGGTTTGGAACAAAACCACCATATCGCCCTGCCGTTAGAAGCCCTGATCGCCCGTTTGGAGGCATCTGGTTTCCGTATGGACACCGCGCGTAAAATGCGGCTGCTTCGCGTATTAGAGGAGGAAGGCCCTGAATTGTATGGCGATTTTGCAGGATTGAAATATCGCTTAGCGCCATTTGTGGCACGCACGGCGCAGGAGCAGGAGCGTTTTTACGAGTTTTTTGATCAGTTTTTGTTGGAATGTACTTCGGAAGCCAACGAATTGAATGCTTTGCAGGAAATGCCGCCAGTTCCGATAGCACCGCTCCCGCCAGTTCGCAAACTTAGTAAGTGGTGGTGGGCCTTATTGCTCGTGCCGGCTTTGGGGCTGGCGTATTGGTTGTTACAGCCAGCAACACCCCCGGATGGCAAGGCAATTGCCGCCGATAGTTCAGCGGAGCATATTGTAGAAAAAACGCCAGACAATGCCGGAAAACCCTACCTGCAATCCTTCGCCATCAAACGCGATTCCCCACGTCAGTTGTTGCAGGTAAACAATTGGTACTGGTTACTGGCTTCCTTGCCCTTGGTCGTTGCTGTATGGCTGCTGGCACGCTGGTGGAAGAAGCGCCACGAAAAAACGCCCGAAAAAACGGTTGCCAATCTGGAAGCAGAATACCCTATTCACGATGTCGGCCCCTATTTTGTGCCCTACCTGCCCCAGGATGCAAAAATTACGGTGCCGCGCGACTTTTTCCGGATGGCCGAAGTGATGCGCCGCCGGGAACTTGGCGCCCGCCGCTACTTCGACGCTACAGCTTCGGTTAAAGCGACTGTGGAAGCCGGCGGCTATCCGGAATGGCGCGAAAAGTCTGATACCCGACCTGCAGAGTACCTGTTTCTGGTGCAACGCAGCAACGAACGCAACCAGCAAGGCCAGCTCTTTGAACGCCTGACGGCTTTTTTGAAAAGACGGGAAGCACCCGCCGAAGTGTTTTTCCATAGTGGCAGTTTCGATGTTTTTAAAAACCCGGAACACCCGCAAGGTCTGAACTTAGCCGAGCTAAAGCAACATTACCCCGCGCATCGGCTTGTGTTGCTTGGCGACGGACACGGCTTAGTCAATCCATACAACCCGGAAGTGCCGGCGTTATTTTCTGCACCGGTTAAGTTGCTTTGCTCCTGGCCGCGACGCCTGTTGCTGACGCCGGAATCAGTAAGCGGCTGGTCGTTTCAGGAAGCCCTGTTGCACCGGCATTTTTTGACCTGTCCGGCAGATGCCGACGGCATGTTGGCCGGTTTGGAAATGCTCGACCGCATGGAAGAATACGAGCCGGGCAATTACGCGCGTCGGGAAGCTGAACTGCTGCGGCTGCACCCTCAACCTTCGCACCGCTACCGCCATTGGGAAACTCCTGAAGATCATAAAGCTTACCTGCAAGACCACCCGGAATGGTACCGATGGTTGTGCGCCTTAGCCGTTTGTGTCCAACCCGATTGGGCACTGACGATTGCCATTGGGCGGGCCATCGGCGTAGAAGTCACGCACGACGGGCTTTTGGCCCTGAGTCGCATCCCCTGGCTGAACAGCAATGCACCCGATACCAACCTGCGCTTAGCGTTGTTGCGCCAGCTCGATCCTGCCGATGAAGCGCTTGCACGAAAAGCCGTTGCTGAAGAATTGGAGCGCGTGCAGGAACGGGTGGCCGGAAGTTTTGCCGAAACCGATTGGACGACGGGCCTCGCCATGCAACGCTTTGCGATTGATCCACACGATGAAGGCCACAAAACTACCCTGCGCAACCTCACGCGCCTCGGCCTGCTGTCGGGCGGACAATTGGCAGAATTAGACCTGATTGTACAGGAAAAAATGGACAAAAAAGGCTTGCCCGCCCGCGCTACGGAGAGCATCGTTACCTGGTTGGAGCAGCCTGTCCCCAAACCTTTGTTTACGCGGGATTTAATTGGCGGATTGGCGGCGATGCTGTTGAGCGCACTTTTATTAGCTTATGGCTTTTATTACAATAACACCCGTGGTGCGCAACTCTTTACGACGGGGACTAAGGCGCCGGCGGTTTTTTGGGCGTCTGCGCGAACGTTGGATGACAAGGCGATTGAGTTAAATAATCAGGCCGTGGAGTTGTGGTTGAATCTTGATACCTTACAAACCCCTGTTTCGTCAGCGTACATCGCAGAGGCGGGAATGCGGGCTGATTCGCTGCTCACTCAAGCCATTGCATTGCGCACCTCCGCCGGTTATACTTTAGCGGATAGCAACCGAACGGCTCTGCGGTACAATTTTACCGCTAAGCGTTTTAACTTAGTTTTAGATGCTTCAAAAACGGATACTGTTGAACTCAATGCTATTCGTCGCGATTTTACAGAAGAAGTAAGACCCTCTGCCGGATATGTGGATGGTTCGCCGTTGCGGCTTGCTGCGCTGCATGGCTCAGGGTTATGCGCGTTCTACACCGACCGGCTTGGTGAAGCCAGGTTAGCTTATGAAACGATTCAGAAACAAACCAATAACCAATATTTCGACACCCTGAAGATGCAGGTGAACCTGCGCACGCTGCTGGATGGCAAGCTTCTTAATGACAAGCTTATTGAGTCAATACCCAAAAAGTCTGATCCAATCCCGGAAAAGAAATCTCCAATCACTAAATCGAAATCGAAGTCTAAACTCAACACAACGGTGCGTTTGCCACCGGATACAAAACCTGTTGAACCCCAAGTACCCCAACTGCCCCAATTTGCCAAAGCAATAAAAATTACGGGCTTAGCGTGTCCTGAAGGCAGTTTTTTTGATAGGACGGATGGCGGATCTTGCTGGAGCTGCCCCGAGGGTTACCAGCGTACTTCCTCTCCGGTGGATGGCGCTGATGCCTGTATACGGAATTCAACCACCGTGTATGCGAAGGCGATTAACCACGGAAGAGCCTCCGGTAAAGAAGGTAAAACCTGCGACCCCGGCCAGTTTTGGGATGCGTATGAAAAAGGCACCTGCTGGAGTTGCCCGGATGGCTTCAGCCAAGCTCAATCGGCGAGGATCACCAGCGAACAGGCCTGTGAACGGATCGTCCCGGAAGAAATGACAGCGGCTATACGGATTCCTGCTGCTTTATGTCCGGAAGGCAGTTTTCGTAATGCTGCTGACGGAGGCAGTTGCTGGAGTTGCCCATCTGGCTATATCAGAACAATTTATCCCATAAATAGCGACCAGGCTTGCGAATTGCGCAGGGGGAAGTAAAAAGTAGACGGTAGCACGAAGCCAAACTTCGACTTAGCTCCGCTCGCGCGGTGGCTCTGCCCCGCGTGTACTATTTTCCAGGCTCTGCCTGGCCCCGCGCGGTGGCTTTCCGGATAAGGGGGCAAAAAATCCCCCCAGTAAAATAACATTTAACGGCAACGTAATTCGCCAACAGCATGTCTTTGCCATAACGGTATTCCGGGTACTTGTTTCGGAGAGGCGCTGACCAAACTCCGGTACCGAAATGTGGCAGAACGCATCATCCATTTCCTGAAGATACCCAGCTTCGCCTTTCGTACCTTACAAAATACGTTTCGCAAGCAACAACAATTGGACGCCTGCCAGTTGCTGCCCGACGCCCCCATTGCTGACCTGCTTTTTGGCGAACTCAGTGTGGAATCCGATGGCTTCTATGAAAAAGTGCGGGAGCATCAGATCACGGCCATTAAAGGCGAGATCAGTGCGTTTCATCCGAAAGGGATTACGATTCCCGGAGCGGGCGATGTGGAATTGGATACGGTTATTTTTGGAACGGGATTCACCCAAACGCTGCCTTTTTTGTCCGATGTATTCGTGGAACAATTGACGGACTCCGAAGGGAACTACTTGCTGTACCGGAATATTTTGCCGCTATCGGTTCCGGCGCTGGCATTTGTGGGCTATAACAGCTCCTTTTTTTGCAACCTCACTTCGGAAATTGCTGCGCTATGGCTCTGCGAATACCTTGAAAGCAGAATCCAATTGCCTGCAAAAAGTGAACAGGAAAAACAAATCCGGGAGCACTTGAACTGGCGGAAGCAATTCCGGCAAAACGCCCTGTACCGCAATGCCAACGTTTACCCTTTCAACATCACTTATGTAGACTGGCTCTTAAAAGACATGAATGCCCGCCTGCCGCTAAAAGCTTTGCTTTCGGAGTGGTTAGTCGTGGTAGAGCCGGGAAATTATGCGGGGGTGAAGCGGCGAATTATGCAACGGAATTAACCCGCTCGCGCGGCGGCTCTGCCCCCCGTGAACTATTCCCCGGGCTTTGCCCGGGATTAAGCTGCCTGGCACAACGCCTCCACTACTTCTACCACCACCGCATTCAACTGATCAATTGCCAGTGGAATATTCCAGTTGTCCCGGTTGCGCGGCTCCACATAGTTGGAAATGCTGCGGATTTCCAGAAAAGGAACCTGCTCCATCAGGCAGGCATAAAAAAACGCAGCGCCTTCCATACTTTCCACATCGGCATCGAATGCGGCCGTTGCCTGTGCGATGCTTTTTGCACTGCCATGCACACGGTTGACGCTGATTCCATGCGCTTTTGGCAAAAAATCGAAAGCGCCGGCAGTTTCATTCAGTAGCCGTCCACCCTGAAAAGGATATTGGCCCGGCTCGATCAGCCCCATATCGTGTACATTCATAAAATGCCCGTCTGCTTCCTCTGCACCGAGGTCTCCGAAGCGCTCTGAAACCACCTGCACCACCTCGCCAATAGCCAGCGTGCGGTTGAATGCCCCTGCAATACCGGCATTGAGGGCGATGTCGAATTTGCCGCCGGGCAGCACTTTGCCTAAAGCATAAGCCGTTAGCGTCATGCCTACGCCGGTGATGAGTACGGAGACATCCGCTTGGTGGCAACGGTAGCGCAAAGGCCCGGTTTGAGTATGTCCTTTTTCCAACCACTGAATCAAAGGAGCAACCTCGAAAGGCGTGGCGGCAACGATGAGGATGTTCATTTCTTTTTCTTGGCGGGTCTTTGGTAAATGACGCCTGCGGAAGGAGTGAATCCCAGCGTTTGGTGGTAAGCCGACGCAATGTCCAAAGACAACCCATTGGAAAGCGTGAATCCGGCGCCAAAACTCAGTTGCACGGGTTCAGTGGCCAAACCAATGCGGAAGGCCAGCGCTTCGGCAGGCAGATATTCTATGCCGGCCTTAATGCTTACCGGATAGACGATGTCCTTTTCCACCGCACCGCTGATGCGCAATTTTGGCGAGGGCAGGTACATCATCCCGATTTTCAGGATAGTGGGCAAATATTCGTCTTCGAGCAGGCGAACGCGCACGGGACTAAATACGTGAACCCCAATCATCAATTGCTCCGACAGGGGGGAAATCAGCCCGGCTTCAAAAGTCAGGTTTGTTTGGTTGCCGTATTCCGGGATGCGGGTTGTGAGGGCCAAAACCTGTCCGCCGAAGTACAACTGGTCGAAGAGTTTCCGGCCATAAGCCAACCCGATGCGCTGCTCGTTGTACCCTTCAAACCCAAAGTAGTTGAGCGTGACCCCGAAAGTGCCGGAGCGGGTAGGGTAGGCCGCTGCCGCGGAAAAAGAACGAATTTCGGCAAGCAGGAAACGCTGTTCGGCAGCCACCATTGCTGAAAATTCAGTTAATCCCGCCAACCCGGCCTGGTTGGTCAGCGCACTGCTCACGTCCGTAAAGGTGACATTGGCGCCACCCATCCCCACCGAACGGGCGCCCGCTGCCGGCAACGCGCCATTCTGGGCTTGGAGCAGCAGACTATAGGCCAGCAAAATAGCCGACGCCGGAATTTTCAAAAAGCGTAATGATAGACGCATGTGGTTTTTTTATTTGAGTATTTGAGTATTTGAGCAGACAGGACTCCTCAAATACTCAAATACTCGCATCCTCAAATCTTCAAATTATCAAATTATCAAATCTTCAAATTATCAAACTTCCACCCCATTCTCCTTCACCACCCCCGCATAAAACCTGCCCGCATCCGTCATCGTTCGCTCCATGGTATGGATGTTTACCCGAACTAAGCCGAATCGGTAGGTAGGCCCCAGATTCCACTCGAAATTGTCCCAGGCCGACCAATGGATATAGCCGCGCAAATCCACGCCATGCTGGATCGCTTTGTGACAAACACCGAGATAGTCCCGGATCGCCTGGATGCGCACTTGCGGGTCGTCGGTGCAAACGCCGTTTTCGGTGATTACGATCGGTTTGCGGTATTTTTTGTGAAAGCGTCGCAGGATGATGCCCAACCCTTCCGGGTAATAAGCCCACATCTTATCGTGCGGAATGCCTAATTTTTTGAGTTTGCCGGGGTGATCCAATTCAGTCACCATCAGCGGATTGAATGGCAGGTAAGCATAATAGCTGATACCCCAATAATCCAAACGCCGAAAAGGTTGAGCTGCTTTTTTCAAAAACCACCAGTCAGAAAACCAGGCAGGAATTTTACCCAAAGGGTGCAAGGCTTTAAAATATGCGGTATTCAGGGAAATGCCAACCGGGTGATCCGGATAGGCCGTTTTGATGAGTTCGTAAGCAATATCGTGCGCCATGCCGAGGTGTTTCAGCACCCGATTGGCTTTGAAATAACTTTTTTTATGCGGCGGAAACTGCCCGAAAAAGAAACTGTTGGCTGCGTATACGTTGGGTTCGTTGAAGGTATTCCAATTGAACACGTAAGGGCCAAAGTGCCGGATGCATTGCCGGGCATAATCCACAAAAACTGCAACATTCGATTCGTTTAGCCAGGTTCCGTTTTTTTCAAACCAAAGCGGGTTGGTGAAGTGGTGCAGGACAAACATGATGCGCACCCCGCGCGCGTTCAGTTGCTGAAAAAATACCTGGTATTCCTCAACTACTTCCGGGTCAAAATCTGCAAAAGGCGCGGTTTGCAACCTTGCCCAATCCACGCCGCAGCGGTACACGGTGCCAAATTGCACAATGTTTTCAAGGTCTTCATCCCGGTGCTTTTCGTGGTCGGTGGTGCGCACAAAGGTATAGCCGTCTTTAGCTTTCAGGCCTTTCCAGTTGTGTTCCGATGCCGTTTCAACCTGAGCAGCAGCGGTAGAAGTACCCCAGAAAAAGTGATCGGGGAAAGTTAAGGTCATAGGCTCAACAAATGTTTGTGGGCGGAAGTTAGTGCGCATCCGGCAAAGTTCCTGCAATTGGGCTTATTTTTGTTTTTTCTTTTTCTTCACTGCAACTTGGTCTGAACATGCGCTTAAACCTGATCGCGTTGATGTTTAGAGGCATAATTGACAAATTGACGTTGTCTTTAATGTTCATTTGTCTGTTTTTCATTAACCATCCAAATGCTTCCGGGCAAAAAGAAATCAGCGGAATGGTCTTGGACGAGGAACGGCGCCCTGTCGAATATGCGAATATCTACATTAAAGACAAGCCAATCGGTACGCTGACCAATGAAAGCGGGTATTTTTTGTTGAAATTAGCGGATGGGATAGAAGAAGACCGTGACTCCTTAATTATTAGCCATATTTCTTACCATCATCTCATCTACCCGGTTCAGGTCGCTTATGCGCAAAAAGAGTACCTGTTAAGCGAAAACAAAGCACATGAATTAACTGCGATTGAGTTGCAGGGGTCTGCCGCTAAAATAGCCATTAACTTAGGCGCCACTCAAAAAAACAGCAATCATTTTATTCGGAACAATAGTTTGGAGTCTTATCAAATGGCTGCTTTAATTAAAAACCCAACCTCCAAATCCGGTTATTTAAAAAAAATACAAATCTATATCGGCGGCCTGGGAAATACAGATGATCCCATTCGAATTAAGTTATACGACTTCGACTCCTTATGCAATTGTCCCGGGCAATTACTTTTAACAAGTGATTTAATCATTAAGAAAGTTCGAAGAGGCTGGAATAAAATAGATTTGTCTGAATACTACGTTGACCTTCCTCCAAATAATTTTTTCATTGTCTATGAATGGTTGTTCCATGATTTGGCAAGTGCCAATCCCTCCGGATTTAGAGCGAGCCACGCGCTTGGGATGGTTCACAACGACGACCATAGCATGACCCTTGAAAAGACTGGAGATGGTAAATGGTATAAGAACCAGTTGTTACACGGCAAAAACCTGAAATTGTTGATTCGGGCGAAGGCTGCTGTTTACGAGAAATAGGTCTTTCTTCCATAATTCGTATTTTTTTACCACATAGTTCACATAGGGGGGGGGCACATAGTCCACATAGCACAGGGAAGCCGCCTATGTGAACTATCCCGTCGAGTCGGGACAAGTTGTGAAAACAACTATGTGGTCTATGTGGTTAAAAAAAAGCACCTGCGTTGTAAATAATTCCGAGATGTCTATGTATGTGGTAAATAATTACCAAAATGCTTACATTTACCGCCTACCTAACCATTCTATCATGCTATCCATCCTCCACGAAACGCCGCGCTGGCTGGCCGTCAACAAAACGGCGGGCATTGCCGTTGAGCGCTCGCCGTATGGCTATCCCTGCGTGGAGGACGAAGTCGCAGCCTACCTTTCCCAACACCACCGCAACCCATACATAGGCATCGTACACCGCCTGGATCGTCCTGTGAGCGGCGTGTTGTTGTTTGCCAAAAAGCCCAGCGCGCTGAAAGCCCTGCACGAGGTTTTCCGGGAGCGGAAAGTGCGGAAATATTATACGGCCATCGTGGAAAAAGAGCCTGCGGCAAACAAAGGCAAGCTCCGGCACTGGCTGTTCAAAGACCTGAAAAACAAACGGGCGGTGCTGTACGAGAAGCCCACTAAAAATGCGGTTGAGTGTATGCTTGATTATCAGGTCATTGGGCAAAATGCGGAAGGCTGGAAAGTGGAGATTGAACTGCATACCGGCAAATTTCATCAAATCCGGGCGCAATTGGCTGCAATTGGCTGCCCCATCCTTGGCGATGAAAAATACGGGGCTGTACGACCCTGGCTGCCGGATGCGATTGCGTTGCACGCGCATAGGTTGGTTTGGAAGGATGCTTATTCGGGCGGGGAGATTGTGGTGGAGGCGCCGTGGGGGGGGGATTAGACGTGTTGTTTACCCAATCTGTCTTTTTTCAAGGGTCCTACTTGAGTGGTGTATTGTCAAAATGTCAATTCATTAATAATTGCATTTCTTTATCCAACGCCTCTTCCTGGATTATTTCCCCATTCTCAGATTGCTGGTTTCCCCTTTCAATCTTGTCTAACAGGATGATCTTATCAATCAATTCATCGAGTGTGAATTTTTCAGGAAACTGCTCCAGTGTTTCTTTCAACTGAGTCTTGGTAATCATTTCTGTAAATTTTAGACTAAGGAACGATTTTTTTGAAAGCAAATGGAAGTTTAACATGTCTGTTAACGTATGGAAGCCTCCTCAAGGAAGGATTACGACTACTGCCTACCAGATGCGTTTAAAGGCTGAATCTTTACAATCTTTGAACACATCATCAAGTGGTTCATCGAAATCGGCAGACATTCGATATTTTCCTTTTGCACTCCCGGCGGTTTGGCGTTTAGGAGCATTGACAGGTAGCTGATGTGGTAGGCAGGTATTTCATCTTCTTGGTTTTCTAGATATCCTTTTCATGTTTTCTAAAAAACTCATGTCTTGTTCAATGAAAAACCTTTCATTGGGATTCTCAACATGTTCAAGTGCCATGTTCAAATCTCTTTCTGCTTCACTCAGTAAGTCTCTACACATTTCCCAAGCTCTGGCTTTTGTCTTTGGACTACTTTTTTGATCCTTTCCAGTGTTGATACATCTTTTTGCTAAATCCATTTTTGCTGTCGCACGCTTCTCCAAGAGAGTTGAGTGATTTTTCAACTTTGGGTACTTTATTATCGAGCCATTAATAAATTTAATAACTTCATCAGGGTCTGCCACTTTTTTCAAGCTGATTGTAGCTCTAACTATTTGATTTTCTTCCAATCTTCCAGAAGTAGCTATTTCTAATGCCTTGCTTGTAAACGCTTGAATGTCTTTGCTGTCTTTTTCAAGAGTTAAAACATCAATTATATTGATTAAAGTATTTGAATTTATTGAAATGAGGTCAAGCCTATTGCCTGTAAGAAATTCGTAAAGCCCTATAGGGTCCTTAAGTTTAAGGCTTATCTCTGCTAATAAATCTAATGCTCGAAAATTATAAGGATCTTTACCCAATAAAAATAAAACTTGTTGTTTCGCGTCATTGTAGTTTTCAAGAATTATCTTATCTTGAATCTCCTGAATTTCTTTAATTATTTGATGTCTAGGATGCGCTGGTAAAATACAAGTTACACTCTCAACACCTAATTCAAAGATAGGATCAGGGCATCCTTCTTCTTTCATGGTTTTCAAAATAGTTGGAATTCCTTGTCCTTCTGATTGAGCAAGTTGCATCTTATTAAAAAGATATGCAAAGCTTTGGTTTCTCCATTTAGGGCTTGCTTTACCGGTGACAAATTTTTCCTTATCGACAGCCCAATGTAAAGCCCCTGGAGATCTTATTTCAACTCTGTCTGTAAATACTGTAATTCGAATTGGTTCTGAAATCTCATAATCTCGATGTACTATTGCATTGATTACAGCTTCCTGTAATGCACGGATTGGATATTTTACTTGATTTGGTTTTTCACTAAGTTTGTCAAAGGCAACATACGTCTCTGCATTTAGTAACTCAATTGATTTTTTTGCTTGTTCTATTAATGTCCCAGTTAATAAATGTCTCTCTGCCGTGGGCTCACTCCTATCCTTCCCTTTATATATTGATAAAACGGTATAAGCTTCAGGGAAATTTCTAGAGATGCTAGCTTTTTTACCAAACATCAACAGTGTAAAGTTTCGCGGTCTTAAAGTATTATCTAAGCTGACCCTTCCAAATAATGTTGGAACGAATTCTGCTATTTGTGCTTCATCCGAAAAATAATCTTCAAGTGCTTTATCTGGCGAAAGCAATCCCATATCTTGCATGTAGTCTCTGAAAATAAGCACATCAATATCGTTCTCTGAGCACCCAGAATTAATTCTTTTATCAAAATATTCTATTTTTTGTTTCTTTATTAATAATTGGGTTAGTATTCCATTTCTTGCCTCTCTGGTCTCGCTACCAATCCTTACATAATAAGCCGACTTCTCTCCATCTCTATAAATATGTGCATCTGGACTTGCTATGACTGTAAATACTAATATTCTTTTTGAACTATCTACAGGATTGTCAAGTTCTGACACAAGAGGACTTATTGAGGGACTGATCAAGTCCCTGCAATGCTGTGTAACCTTGCCTGTAATTTCTTTTACCTTTTCAGAAGTGAGTCCGGAATAAAATACTTTTGGAAAGCTATATTCATCTTTACCTTCTTTAGCCCCACAAACGACATATCCACCTCCTACATTGCCAATATCATTAGCAAAAGCAGAAATCGTTTTAACAATCTTCTGTACGATATCTCTATCATCTCCGTTCTCTTTCCACTCAACTCTCTCATTTTCTCGAGCGGATAATTCTTTTAGGTCAATTTCCATTTTTCAAAATTTCATGTTTTTTAATTGTCTGCAACTCTGGTTTGTCGTCAACTTACCTTATTATACCTCGCGCCGTTAGGTTCGAATTCTTATCTTTCATACTGAGCGCTGATAATCAAATGATTAGACTAAAAGTCATACATAAAACCAAGCAGCGTGAAGTATAAGTCCAGTTTGCATGAAAACCTGCTTTGTCAACGCTAACTGATCATACGCCAATTACGGGAATCCAAACATCCCGGATAGCTTCATGCAACTGGCAAACATACAAACGATGAGAGACAAAGCGTTCTTCCAACGGAGGTCTAATATGTAAATGCGCCTTATATTATGCCTTCACTGGAGGGCATTTGCAACGCAAGATAGGACACATCCTCTTACTTTCCAATACACAACCAACAAAATCACATATCCAGCGCCGTCAACGGCCGCTTATACCACTCCTCCCGTCCAAAAATCCTCTCCACATCCCTTCTAAACTCCCCCACATCAAATCGTTCTTTAAGCGGCAGTGTTTTAATCAGTTCTATACCATTCAAATAGGCTGTTTCCATCAGTTTAATGGCTTCCGTTTCGGTTGCATTTTTAAAAATTAACCAGGGAATTTCAACGGATATTTCTGCTTCTCTTTTTTTAGCGTGAAAATATTGCTTAGCAGGGCGATTAATGAGGTCGTCTGCGGGGACAATGATAAAGGTGAAGTAAAATTTCCTGATTCCATTGCCGTATTTCGCCAAGTCAATTGCATCATGCAAGGCATAAATGAAAGGTACCAGGTTAAATTTGGGTTGAACCTCTTCCCAAATCCTGCCGGAAAGGTATAATTGCCTGTCTTCAGGTATTAACTTCATTAGTTTTCGTTTGATGCGGTTAAAAATTTTCTTAATAAGGAAGTTCCGACAAACAATCAACGAGTCATTTCGCGAATTAGAGCAATTACAACGCAAGTTAGGACACATCATCTGACTTTACAATACAAAACTAACCAAATCACCATACTACTGAACATTTTTAAGAATCAAGGTGAAACGGAGCTACGTTTACTAAACTTTAAAAGTTTAGTAAACGTCATGTTGACAACCTAATCTCTCACAGCCATCCCCTCCTGATCAATATGCTGATAACAATTATTGCCCGGACACTTAAAACTTAACTCACTCCAGGCAGTCCCTTCTTTTCTTAATGGTGCAAAATACTCGATTTACCTAAAAAAAGGCAAGCAGGTTGGAATAATCTTTATTCAAATGCGGCCATTAAAATTTCTTAGCCAACTTCAGCATAAATTGCCGCGGCCGCAAGCGAAACCGGCCGAGTTCTTCATAAAAACTCTCCTGGGTGAACGTAATGAAATCCACTTCATCCGTCAGGTTGTTCAGGTGGAGGCTCACGTCTAATTTCCAGGCGGGGATGCTGTTTTTGTACCGGATGTTGAAGAGTTGATTAACGACAATACGTTGACCAATCGCCGTTCGGTAATGATCGAAACTTAGGTTGACATTGCCCCAATTCTTGGAGAACTGGTGAAAAAATACCCAGCGCAACTGCGTTTGCCACACCGGGACATCAGAAATGTTACTCGCATAAAAATCCGCCCGGAACCGGCAACTCAGTACACTTTTTCCGAAAGAATACACCACATAAGGCTCTGCCCCGGCCTGATGAATAAGGATGTTGAGGCGATTGCCGTTCAGGGCGCCGGGGCGTACCAAGCCCGTATAATTGGTTTCCAATTTAATTTGAACGGAGGACCAGGGAACCATTTCAAACCTGTTTTGCCAACTGCCCCGTTGCTGTATATTGGAAGTTGCCGTCAGCAACGAAGCTTGCCCCAGAGAGTCGAACACCGTGGTGGGGATAAAATCGGCCCGCGTTGCGGACAGGTTAAGGCGGCTGCTGTAATACAGGCCGGATTGGGTGCTTTTCCCCTGATAGCGCAGGCTAAGTTCATACATCTCGCGCCGATTGATGGCGAAAACCTGCCGGTCAAATTGCCGGTTCGCCCTTAGTATGAAGCTGTTGTAAAAAAGTTGCTCCTGATTATAATCATGGCTGAAGGTGAACTTGGCGCTAAGGCCGCCGCTCCGGGGGAGATACTCCAGGTGTGGCTGGAAAACGATCAGTCCACGCCGCAGATTGGCTTCCCGCAGGTCATCCTCCAGGGTCAACCGGTGAAAGGCTGTGGGGATGTGTAGTTTCCATTCTCCTTTTTTTCGCATCCACGAGTAATCCTGTTCGAGGTATGGCGCCCAAAGCAGTTGGTTCATGTCGTTTACAAATAGTGAACCCAGGGAAGTTTGGCTCCCGTCTGCAGCCAGTTCGGCAAGATCGCTGGCAAAGCGATTCCGGCGCATTTGTATCCCGGATTTGAAATGCCCGATGAACTTGTTGCGCCGCAAAATAAAGCTGGTGTAAGTATCCGACGCCAGATTTCGCTCTCGCACGGCTTGCATCGCCTGGGGCAACTGCCTTGCCGGAGATTCGCTTCCGACTAAGTCGAGCGGGCGCAATTCCAGGTCTATTGCTTCATCCCGATAATCAATGCGGGACCAGAGCCGGTAGGCTTTGTTTCCTTTGCGTAAAATGGCTTCCCAACGCCCGTTTATGGTCAATTTATCGCGCTTAAAATCTTCCAAAGACCTCCGTGCGTTGATTTCGTTATCCACCGTTGTTTCGGTGTTGCCATTTTCGGATTCGATGGAAGCTTTGGTGTAGAAACCTGGTTTGTTCAGTTCGTATATCAACTTGCCATTCAATAGATTGAGTGCTTCTTCGGCTTGCAACAACTCGTCAAAACGAACCGCTTGATCGGAATCGCGCCAGGTGCGCTCTTTACGCCCGCGATATTGCAGCTGATCCGAAGTGGTGAAAGCCTGAAATTTCAGTTGGCTGTGTGGGCTGATTCTGCGCAGAAAATTGATGCCGCCGGTCAACTCCTGATTGTCGAGCGCATTACTGCCCTGGAGACGAAACGGAGGCTGGATTACTGTCGGGCTGACGAGTATTTGCTCGAACGACACCTCGCCGTACAGGCTCCTGAAGTTGTTGCGCTGCTGCTCTCCGACATTATTGCCCATGCCCGAGACATTGAATTGCTGGTGTTGCTGAAAACCGAATACACTGCCCCTTGCTAAATAAAGCGCAGGCGACAGGCCACTGCCTGCTTCCGCTTCGCCGGTGAAGACTACGTTGGATTTTAACCGCAGATTAATGGCCGCGTTTGGCGGAGAAATTAAAGAATCCAGAGCCAGGATGGGTTGATGTTGCTCCAGGATTTCAATGTCCCGGATCGCTTCAACATTCAGATTCCGCGTCGCCAGGGCGTAACGCCCTTCCAGCATATCCAGCCCCTCGATGTAAAACCTGGAAATGGGCAAATCCTGGTAAAGTATTCTCCCGCCGGGTTCCACGGTAATGCCGGGGATGCGGGCCAGCACTTCTTCAATATGCTCATCCTGCGCCGTTTTAAGCCGGTTAACGTCGAAAACTAAGGTGTCTCCTTTGCGGATCAGCACCGGTTGGGTTAGCGCAATCTCTGGCAGTTCGTACACCTGAGCAGCCAGCACCCAATCCAACCGTCTATGTTGCCCGACGATCACTTTTTCCTGGCTGGCATATGCTAAATGAGACACCGTGAGCCAAAGGGAATCCCTGCCGGGCGTGAACGTCACGGAATACTCCCCCGTAGCTGCCGAAAGCGCAAAGGCGAGGATAGCCCCATCCGGCTGCTGACGGACGATCAGGGATGCGCCTGCGATCGGCTGGCCATTTTCATCGGTGATGACGCCGCTCAGGGTCGTTTGACCATGAACGAGGACCGCAGATAAGGCCAGCAAGGGAAATATGATGGCTTGCCGACGCACCGCAGGAAACCATCCTAATAGCTTTCTAACAGCAAGTAGTAGTTCCATTGATGTCGTTCCTTCATGATCAATAACTGCTCTTCAGATGCCTCAACAACTGCGGGCATACGCGGGTTATTTTTCTGCTTAAGGGATTGATCTACGTAGCTTTTCCGGCTGATTGCCCTGCTTTGAGGATTGAGGTAGTTTTCTTGCCAAAAACGCTGGTGCGGAGCCACGGAAAGCCCTTTAAGCCGAAAAGTGAACCAGCCCTGCTCGTCGCTGATCTGCACGATAAGCCCCGGCAACCAGCCAAATACGTAGGGGCCATCCGGGATAGGGATGGCAGGGGCAAACCATGCCGTGTACTTTCTGCCGCCATAATCTGTATGGGCGGTGTAGCAATTAAGACCTGCGATGGTATCTTGTTGCGCTCCAATATTCCAGGTAAGATTTAGTGGCTCCTCCAAATGTTGTGGCGGAAAAGCAAAAGCCAACGCATTCTGAATTTTTTTTGCAGCAAAATCTTTTCTTACGATATAATTAACGGCCACAGGTTTTTTCCAATTCTTCATATTGGCTGTGAAATTGTTTATCGCTTCCTGGGCTTCTTCCTGCGTTTTGGGATTGGCATATTGAGGGTTCGCCAAAGAATAGGCGTAGGCCATGGAGTCGTTGAACTGCTTGTTGCCGGCGTGGAATCTCGATTCCCCATTGGCGTGAAGCAGCAAGAATTCATAAGGGCCGCCAAAAGTGCCATGCAGCGTATCCATTACCGGGATGAAGTCATAGGTTACTGCATATTTAACCACTTTGGCATCCTGTGCCGAAAGTATACCGGAAAAAAAAATCAGGCATGGCAGGAATATTATTTTCATAAAGTGTTTTTCCTGTTCATTGTGCCGCCAGATCAGTGCCTTGCCGTTCGGGTTTTCGGCCACATTTAATGGATAAAAAATGTCTTCTACCCAGTTGAAATGCACCGGTTTATCGAATGAATAAGTTGATAGTTTATCGAACCGGTCATTTTCGATATCGGATCTTATTTGGCTGAAAAAGGCTTTGATGCTCATACAATTAAACCATTTTGTAATTATTTACCGCATAGACCACACAGATATTTTTTTTTACCACATAGACCACATAGTTGTTTTCACAACTTGTCCCGACTCGACGGGATAGTTCACATAGGCGACTTCCCTGTGCTATGTGGACTATGTGAAACCCTCTATGTGAACTATCCCGCTTCACGGGACAAGTTGTGGTGAAAATTTAAAGCGCTCATTTGATGCCAAGTGCCTCTTCAATCGCATCGTTGAGTTTTTCACCCCACAAATATTTGGCAATTATATTCCCATGCTCATCAATAAGAAAATTATCGGGAATCGTATTGACTCCATAGGTTATTCCGCCGGTGCTGTTTCTTCCTTTCAAGTCGCTGACCTGTTTCCACGTCAGGCGATCTTTTTGAATGGCTTTTTCCCAATCATCCTTAGAAAAATCAAGCGAAACTGAGAATATCTCAAAACCTGCATTTTTATACTTCTCGTAGGTTTTCACTAAATCAGGATTTTGTTTTCTACACGGCCCGCACCAGGACGCCCAAAACTCTAACAAGGTCACACGCCCTAAGTTTTGGGACAACTTCAATGTTGTTCCATGCGGGTTTTTCATCTCAAAATCTGTAAATTGATCTCCAACTTCGTGCTTGCGATTTAGTTCAATGTATTTAGCGATTTGAAGGCCATAAACAGAGGTTTTATTTTCTTTTGAAAGCCCAGTAAATAAATCACGCACTTTAGTTTTATCCCAATTAGGCGCATAACCCGCCAACATGGATGCACTGGCCCTGTTATCCCGATATTGACGGATAAAATTCATGGCCAATGCTTCTATTTTTTCATCAGAATTAATCGTATCTATTTGTGTCATAAAAGGCTCAAATTCAGTTTGTGTTTTTGAGCCTGATATTTTGGCTTTCGAAAAGGACGATTCTGATGCATCAAAAATCATGGCCTCGTTTTCAGCCCAAAATGATTTCAGTTCACCATAGTCTTTTGTATGCAAGTAAATATTCGCAGGTGATACCGGTAAATTCTTTTCTAATTGAAAAACGTTTTTAAGAATTGAAACAGAATCAAAAACCTGGTTTGTGAGTATGTCAACAAAATAAATTACTGTCCCGTCCGGCAGGTTTTTCGTTTTTCCCGTCAGGTTAAATTTCTCCAATCCCGGATTCGTCAATTTTTCCTGGCAGGAAAAAATTGACAGGAAGACGAACAAAATACAGCTTAGGTTTTTCAACTTTTATTTTTCATTAGAGATTCATTTTCAAAGGAAAAGGTTGGTTTGCTCAATCAAAATCTTCCGGTCGCACTGTCAGCCGAACCCTTCCGATGGCACTATATTCACTATCCGGGTAAATTTTTTCCCAGTTGGAAATATCAAGCGGGTCTTTCTTGTAGACAATACCGTTGCTATTTACAATTGATATTTCAAAAGGAAGCCCTTCCACCTGGTCTAAATATTTTTCGGTTGTGCGGCCAAGTCCAGAATCATTAAAAAAGATCAATCGGGTACCATTGGCAATGATACTTGTGTCCATAAGGCCCGTGAAATGATCTGTCCGGATGGTAACGGTGGTTTCGCTATCGTTCTGAATTTCGTATTCTACCTGATAGGCAGGATCGCAGGCGGCGGCCAGCATGATGCAGGCAATTGCGGTTGTGGTCATCAGAAGAGCTTTCATTTTTAGGTGTTTTTATGTGAATGAAAAATTTGCCTCTGTTTTAAACCTTATAGGTTTGCCGCTTACTACAGCGAAGTATAACTACCTGAAAATCTTTGGCGCAAACTCAATAAGATAAATCCTCCAATTCCTCCAGATATGCCCGCCTTCCGTTTCTTTATAATCATATTTAAAGGCGAATTGGTCAAGTTTTGTTCTAAACTCCTGGTTGGCCTTGTAAAGGAAATCTGTTTTTCCAATGGCAATCCAATAAAGTTGGTAACCATTCTCTTTTTGTCGCTTAAGTGTCCCGTCAATATCCGCGTAAACTTTTCCGGTGGCGTCTTCCCGGGGCATCAACGCGGCGGAGAACAGGCCCACATAATCAAAAACATTCGGGTAATACCTTGAAATGTGCATGGCATGGAAGCCCCCCATCGAAAGCCCCGCGATAGCCCGGTGCTTTTTATCCGCTTTTACCCGGTAATTATTTTCTACGAATTTTATAATCTCCATAAAATTGGCTTCATATTTTCCGTTCATGGTTTCCGGCGCCATAAATTGTGGTTTGTAATATCCGTCCCGTCCTGCACCCGGCGCTGCATCCTGAGTAACATTTGCATTCGGCATCACAACAATCATGGGTTTTGCTTTGCCCGAAGCAATCAGGTTGTCTAAAATCTGAGCCGTGCGCCCCAATTCAATCCAGGCTTCTTCATCCCCGCCGGCGCCGTGCAACAGGTACAGCACCGGATACTTTGTTTTTGTATTGGCTTCATAACCAGGAGGCGTGTAAATGGTCAACCTGCGATCCATACCAAGCCCCGGTGAATCATACCAGCGCTGGGCTACCGTGCCATGCGGAATATCATTGACCTTGTATAAATCCGCCTGCTCTCCTCCAATGATAAAAATATTGGTCACCGAAGCCACATCCCTGATTAAAAACGGATTGTTTGGATCTATGCTGGAAAGGCCGTTGACAATAAATGAATAATTGTACAATTCCGGGTTTAATGGCCCGGTGGTATAGCTCCAGATGCCTTTTCCATCTTTAACCAAATGGGCTTTGCCGGGAGCATCTACTATTCCAAACGGGCTTTCTGCCTTTACCGTGGGCAAAAAATCTCCGGTAACCTGCACGGAATCGGCATTGGGCGCTAAAAATCGGAACGTAACCGATTTATCCCCATGAATTTCCGGAGAAAGGAGGGGTTGATTTCCAAATAATGCTTCCTGCCCATTGGCGGAGGCGAAAATTGAAAGGATCATCGAGAGGACGGATAAGGTGCGTTTTTTCATTAATTTTTATTTTTCTTGGACCTGTTAGGACAAATATAAGGAATGTTGTCTTTTGAAGGATGATTGTTTAAGGACTTGGTGGGGTCATGTGGTGAGGTAGTTTTTTGTGGTTGGAAACATGGTTGGCTGCCCGGAGGCCGGAGGCATATTCTGATCACAAACAGGATTCAATCCCATCGCAAGAAGTAGTGGCTTCTAAAATCTTTATAAAAAACCAACACAACATACGGAATAACCATACTACCCACCATCCAAATCAAAGTTAGCTTTAAAAAATTTTGCTCTGAGGTTGTCACCGCCATTCCTATCGTCCGTACGGTGGTATGAACAATTGCCGGGCTCCAGACTGTGTTATTTCCTTTTTCAAACAAATAAGCCAATGGAACCGCAATGAAAACGGAGAGCAGGGTGGAAAACAAAGCAATCTGCCAATCAAAATAGGTAAAAAGCACCAGGTGTGCAGTTGCAAAAAGCACCATAGCCGTCAAAGCCGCTTTTTTAAAAGGCATATTTTCCCGAAGGCGCCGGAATAAAAACCCTCTGAATAACATTTCCTCGGCAAGTCCTCCAGTTAGGCACAGACCCGCTAAATTCAAAAACCAGTCCTCGTGTAAAATGATATTCGCATGAAAAAAATACCCAAACAACGGATAAATAAGCACTAAAACAGCAGAAACGACGATTCCCGGTAAAACTTGCAAAAATGTAGCTTTGTGCAGCCCCAGATCGTACAAAATCCCCAGATAATTTCTTTTTTGCAGGCGCCATTCAAAAAGCAACAGGAAAAGCAGTACAATCGAAAAAGTAATTATCGCATTGTAAATATAAGGGAGTCCTTCAACAAATACGCCCGTAAGGTGCATGATCAAAAATGCAGCCATAAAAAATAAATACAGTCGCATCCGTGAAGTTTCCATGTTACTCAAATGTTTGCTTCAAGCCAGTTTTTGAATTTGCGCTTCCAACCAGTGCATTCCATTTTTCCACAATGATCCTGTTGGAACCAAAAGGCAAATTACGGATCGTTTTTTATAATTTAAAATTCAGATACCGAAAAAATCCAGAGCGACCGCGAGGGTCGCCCCTACCGCCCCCCGCTATCGCGGGGCAAGCTGTCCCCCGTCCTCCATCTTTTTCCAAATTCTTCACAAAAAATGTACTTTTACGGCGCACTAAAAAAAGAAACGAATGCCGGAATCAGACAAGAGCCAACCCGTGGGCGTCATCGGCGCCGGAAGCTTCGGTACGGCAATTGCCAATTTGCTGGCTTACAATACGGATGTGCTCTTTTTCAGCCGAAAGACGGAACTGGTCGCGACCATTAACCGGGACCGCCACCACCTGGGGGTTGACCTCTCCACCCGGATCCACGCCACGAGCGACCCGGAAGAGATTGCAGCCCGTTGCACGCTGATTTTTCCGGTGGTGCCGTCGGTGAGTTTCCGGCGCATGATGCGCAGTTTTGGGCCTTACCTGCGCCCCGATCACATCCTCATTCACGGCACTAAAGGCTTCGATACCAACGAAATTGAAGAGGATTTAATCCCCAAAAAAGGCATCAGCCGCAAGGATGTCAACACCATGAGCGAGGTGATTATGCAGGAAAGTTCGGTGATTCGGGTGGGCTGCCTTTCCGGGCCCAACTTAGCCAGCGAAATCATGGAAGGACAACCCACGGCGACGGTCATTGCCAGCCGTTTCGACGAAGTGATAGACGCCGGTCAGGCCGTTTTGAGCAGCCGCTATTTTCACGTTTTCGGCACTTATGAGATTCTTGGCGCAGAACTGGCCGGCGCGCTCAAAAATGTCATTGCGCTTGGTTCCGGCATCCTGAAAGGCAAAGGCTTGGGCAAAAACATTCAGGCCATGCTCATCACGCGGGGACTTACTGAAATGGTGCATTACGGACAACGGCTGGGCGCAGGCAACAAAGCCTTCCTCGGCACGGCGGGCATCGGCGACTTAGTGGCAACGGCAACCAGTAAAAACAGTCGCAACTTTACTTTTGGGTATCGCCTCGGGCAGGGCGAAAAATTTCAGGACATCCGCGACGACATGCCCGAATTGGCAGAAGGGGTGCGCACGCTGCGCATTGTCCGCTACTTAGCCAAAAACATGAAACTGCGCGTGCCGATCATGGAAATGCTGTACAGCGTGGTTTTTGACGAATTGGAAATTGAGAAGGCGCTGGAGTTTTTGATGACATACCCCTACGATATTGACGTTGATTTTATATGATAACATCTAACATCTACATACAATGAATCGAATGTTAAAAAAACTATTGCCGCACTGTTGTGCAATACTCGGTTTCCTCCTGATTCTGGTTGCTTATTTTTTACCGCAATTGGAAGGAAAAGTGGTCACTCAGAGCGATATTGTGCAATACATGGGTATGTCGCAGGAAGCGCGGGAATTCAAAAAAGAAACCGGCGAAAACACGCTCTGGACAAATTCAATGTTTGGAGGGATGCCGACCTACCAGATCAATACGGTCAACGACGGCAATACCCTGCAAGCGGTTGACAAGTTGGCGTCGCTGGGCATTAAGGCGCCAATTGGGCGCTTTTTTGTGGCCATGCTCGGCTTTTATATCCTGCTGCTGGTGCTGGGGGTCAATCCCTGGCTCAGCATCGTTGGGGCCATTGCTTTTGGCCTGACGACCAATAGTTTGATTCTCTACGAAGCCGGCCACGAAACCAAAGTCAAAGCCATTGCCTATTTCCCGCTGGTGGCGGCGGGCATGTTGCTGGCTTTTAATAAAAAATACCTGTGGGGAGGGGTGTTGTTTGCCGTTGGATTGGGTTTGAACATCTTTTCCAACCACGTGCAAATGACCTATTATTTTTTCCTGACGGTTGCCTTTCTGGGCATTGCGCAGCTCATTTATGCCGCTCAGAAAAACGAGCTTGCCGACTTTTTTAAAGCCGTTGGCGCATTGGTCATCGCTGGCATCCTGGCCGTTGGCGCCTCCGCTTCCAACCTCTGGATTTCCTACGAATATTCAAAAGACACCATGCGCGGCGACCCGATTTTACAAGCGGAAGCTAAGCCCGAAGGTGTACCAGACGATGGTATGCAGAGTAGCAGCGAAACCTCGGGGCTATCCTGGGATTACGCCATGCAATGGAGCAACGGTACCATAGATTTATTTTCAGCTTTTATCCCCGGAGCGGCCGGCGGCGGCTCGCAGGAGGCTGTGGATCAGGATGGTCCGATTGGTTCTGCGCTAAAAGCCAAAGGTTATCGGGCGCCTCCGGGCCTCAGAGCGCCCCTTTACTGGGGAGAATTGCCTTTCACCAGCGGTCCGATTTATTTTGGCGCTGTCGTCTGCCTGCTCTTTTTTATGGGCTTAACTTTGGTGAAAGGCCCTGCCAAATGGTGGTTGGCTTTAGGCACGCTGCTCACGCTGCTCCTTTCGATGGGTAAAAATATGGAAGCCGTCAACCGGTTTTTCTTCGATTATGTGCCTTTGTTCAATAAATTCAGGACGCCGAACTCCGTCCTCAGCGTTGCTTCTTTTTTAGTGCCTGCGCTCGGATTTTTGGCGTTGCACCAGCTCATCAGCGGCAAATCGGAAAAGCAGGAGGCCCTGCGCAGCCTCTACATCGGCGGCGGAATCACGGGCGGACTTGCCCTGTTTTTAGCGATACTCGGCCCCGGCATGTTCGATTTTTCTAACCCGAGCGACGGGCAATACGCAGCTCAGTTTGGCAGCATAGACCCCTCCGCATTTGTGGAAGAACGCCAGGCTTACCTGCGCGGCGATGCTTTCCGAACCCTGATCCTGATTTTGCTGAGCGGTGGGCTGATTTGGGCCTATTTGAAAAATAAAATCAAGGCTTCCTGGTTGATTGCAGGCATCGGAATTTTGGTTTTCTTTGATATGTGGACGGTCGGACGCCGCTATTTGAATACGGAAAGCTTTACCTCCAAAACAAACTACCAGGCGAATTTCCAGCCTAATCCTGCCGATCAGCAAATTTTGCAGGATCAGGATCCCAATTTCCGCGTTCTGGATTTGGTGGGGCAAAACCCGTTTCAATCCTCACGCGCTTCTTATTTCCATAAATCGCTGGGGGGCTACCACGCCGCCAAATTGCAGCGCTACCAGGACGTGATTGACCGCCACCTGAGCAAAGGCAATCCGCAGGTATTGAGCATGTTGAACACCCGTTATATCATCGGCGGAGATAGCCAGGAAACGGCGCAGGTTCGTCCCAATCCGGCAGCGGCAGGGAACGCCTGGTTTGTGAGCAGCATCCAGATGGTGAATACGCCCAATGAAGAAATTGCGGCATTGGATAGTTTCGTCGCCATGGATGAAGCCATCATCCATCAGGAATACAGCGACTATTTGAAGGGCTTGAATATCCAGAGAAGTGGAACCATCCGGTTGACGGATTATAAACCCAACCACCTGACGTATGAAAGCGACGCCACCAGTGAACAATTGGCAGTCTTTTCAGAAATCTGGTACGGCCCCAACAAAGGCTGGCAGGCTTATATTGACGGACAAGCTGCCGAACACATCCGCGCCAACTACCTGTTGCGCGCCATGCGGATTCCGGCCGGCCAACACAAAATTGAATTCCGGTTTGATCCGCCGGCATACCGCGCCGGGAAAACCGTATCGCTGATTGCTTCCAGCATCATCCTGCTTGCGTTGCTGGGTTGCATCGGGTATTTTGGCAAAAACTATTACCAACGATTGTCGGAGATGGAACCAGAGCCGGTGAAACCGGTGAGTACGGGTAAACCGACGAAAGGAAGGAAAAATTGAGTATTTGAAGATTTGAGTATTCGAGTATTTGAGCAGACGTAGCCCCTCAAATCCTCAAATCCTCAAATCCTCAAATCCTCAAATCCTCAGATACTCAGATACTCAGATACTCAAATAACAAGCTATTTCATGAAAAACCACCTCATTCTCCTATTCTTACTCCTTGCATCAACGACTTTCGCTCAGGTGCAAAAAGCGCCTGAACGGAAGGAAGGCGACGGCCCGTTTTCGCAGTTGATCATCCGGGGAGTGACCGTCATCAATGGCAATGGTGCGCCGCCGATTGGCCCGATGGATATTGTAGTGGAACAAAACCGGATTACCGCCGTGCGCTCGGTGGGCTATCCGGGCGTGGCCATAGATTCCACCGACCGGCCAAAACTGAAAGCGGGCGGGAAAGAATTGGATTGTAATGGCATGTACCTGTTGCCAGGCTTTGTGGACATGCACGGCCATATTGGCGGCAAAGCCCAGGGCGCTGATGCGGAATACGTATTTAAACTTTGGCTGGGACACGGCATTACCACCATCCGCGACCCTTCCTGCGGCAACGGACTCGACTGGGTATTGGACCAAAAACGCCGGAGTGAGCGCAATGAAATTACAGCGCCGCGCATCAAAGCCTATACGGCATTTGGCATGGGCGCCGATGAACCCATCATCACTGCAGAACAAGCGCGGGTCTGGGTGCGTGAAAACGCAAAAAAAGGCGCGGACGGCATCAAGTTTTTTGGTGCAGCGCCCGAAATTATGGCTGCGGCATTAGATGAGAACAAGAAGCTGGGGTTGCGTTCGGCTTGTCACCATGCGCAAATGGACGTTGCCCGCTGGAATGTCCTCAGCTCTGCGCGTGCCGGACTCACTTCTATGGAACACTGGTATGGCCTGCCGGAGGCGCTGTTTACCGATCGCACCGTTCAGGATTACCCGTTAGATTACAATTACCAAAACGAACAACACCGCTTCAAAGAAGCCGGAAAGTTGTGGAAACAAGCCGCCGAGCCTTATTCCGAGCACTGGAACAAGGTGATGGACGAGCTTTTAGCTTTGGATTTTACGATTGACCCGACGTTCAATATATACGAAGCCAGCCGCGACCTGATGCGTACCCGGCGGGCGGAATGGCACGAAGAATACACCCTGCCTTCCCTGTGGCGTTTCTACATGCCCAGCCGCATCTCACACGGCTCTTACTGGCATTCCTGGGGCACGGAGGAAGAAGTGGCCTGGAAAGAAAATTACCGGTTGTGGATGACCTTCATCAAAGAATATAAAAACCGCGGAGGGCGGGTCACTGCCGGTTCCGACTCCGGTTTCATTTACCAACTCTATGGTTTTGCTTATATCCGGGAATTGGAATTGTTGCGCGAAGCCGGCTTTCACCCACTTGAGGTCATCCGATCCGCTACCCTCAATGGCGCACAAGCCATTGGCATGGAAGATCAGATCGGCACCATTCAGGTTGGCAAATTGGCGGACATGGTCATTCTGGAGGAAAATCCATTGCAAAACCTGCAATTGTTGTACGGCACCGGCGCCATCCAACTGACCGAAAACAACGAGGTTGTTCGCGCAGGCGGTGTGAAATACACCATTAAAGACGGCATTGTTTACGACGCTAAACAATTGCTGGCCGATGTGCGTAAAATCGTGCAACAATCGAAGCAGCGGGAGGATTTTGAGATTGAACAACCGGGAGAGAAAAAATAGTTGGCAGGGTTTCAGGTGGCAGTTGGCAGGACTTTAGTTGGCAGTTGGCAGGCTTATTACGTGTTGCAACATGTTGGGTATTAAACGATTGACTCCCTCAGAAGTACAAGCACTCCTGCCAACTGTTTAACTGCCAACTTTATGAAAAAGCGCCATAAACTCCACATTTTTCTCCACACCGTCCGCCTCCGTAGAGGTATGGTCTTTTAACTCGAAGCCGTTTTCAGCGGCGTACTCGCGCACCCGTTCCAGTACTTCGTTGCGCATTTGTTCGTCTTTGATGATTCCTTTTTTCAGGCGGCGTTTAAAGCCCAGCTCAAATTGGGGTTTGATGAGTCCGACGACATAACCTACGGGCGCCAAAAAGGGGCCGATGTATGGAAAAACCTTCGCTAAGCTGATGAAGGAAACGTCAATCACGATGATATCCGCAAGTTGGCCCTGCAGGTGTTCGGCGGTCAGGTCGCGGATATGGAGTCCTTCGATGGAAACGATTTCCGGCCTGTTTTGCAGGGACGGGTGCAATTGTTCGGAACCCACATCTACGGCATACACCAATTTCGCACCGTGCTGGAGCGCACAATCCGTGAACCCGCCGGTGGAAGCGCCAATATCGAGCACCAATGCCCCGCTGAAGTCTAAACTGAACGCCGTAATGGCCTTTTCGAGCTTCAGGCCGCCCTTGCTGACGTAGCGCAGGGATTCTCCGACGATCGCGACCACATCGCTTTCCGAAATGACCTGAGCGGGCTTGGTCGCCGGCTGGCCATTCACATGTACCACCCCGGAAAGGATGGCGTAACGCGCTTTTTCACGCGATTCGTAGTAGTTGTTTTGAACCAACCATACATCTAATCGTCCCATTTCTAAGTTTTGATACTAAACGCTTTGCGATCTCCCGTGCGTGGAACGGGAGTGCGCAACGATGAGCGCTTGAAAGTGGTAAGATACTCATTATTTAGTGGTTTGGATAATGAGGGAGCCTTCGAGGGTAATGTCGTCAACTTAACGAATCATAACCACGAAGTGGTTGAAAGTGAATAGCCCCCGATGCAATCGGGGGCAGGTATGAACGAAAGGTAACGCCCAACCCCGAAAGGGGTTGAATGTCAATACGCTACATCCCATTTTTAACATTCAACCCCATTCGGGGTTGGTTCCCCTCCCCACTTCCTTCTTTCCCCCGATTGCATCGGGGGTTATTCACATTTGACCCTTTCAGGGTCGTTCAAGTCCTTAAGTTGACGACATTACCCTTCGAGGGACGCCCTTTGCTCCCTTCGCAGCTATCGGACTATAAAGACAGACACGACTAAGGCGTAGAAACCGAAACCGGCAAAATCTTCCCATTAAAAAACCGCCCGCCCTGCATCGCAAACTAGGCCACAAATTTGCCCATATCTTCTTTAGCCACGGGCGCCTGGTAACCGGGGAAAGCCGTTGCCAACATTTCTGTTTGCACCGCGCCCAAGGCCAGGCAATTCACCGAAATGCCGCTATCCTTCAGCTCTTCTGCCAAGCATTCGGTCAGGTTGGCCAATGCGGCTTTGGATGCGCTGTAAGCCGACAACCCCGGAAATTTGGAACTGCCCTGAAAACCGCCCATACTCCCGATATTGACAATGTGCGCCGTTGCGCTTACCTACAGAAACGGCATTACTGTTTGAATCAAAGAGACTGCCCCGAAAAGGTTCACCGCAAAACTCTCCTGCCAGTCCGCCATCGTCAGCTCCGCAAACGGTTTATTCACCAGGAGTCCGGCGTTGTTGATCAGCACGTCGAGTCCGCCCTGCCGGTTGATCCATTCCAGCAGCGCTGCCGTATCGGGTTGCATCAGGTCGTACACCAAGGTATCGAGGCCGCCTGTTGCACCTGCTGCGGCTACTTGCAGGCGCGACAAACCTGCCTCATCCCGCGAAAGCGCCAGGACCTGGCAATCCTGCCTGCACAGGGCCAATGCGGTCTCGAATCCAATGCCTTTACTGGCGCCGGTGATGAGGAAGTTTTTCATGATTTGAAAATTTGAAAATTTGAAAATGACGCCTTGAAAAACGAAAAATTTGATCATTCCGAAAACCCACAATCTTCAAATTACCAAATTTTCAAATCTTCAAATACTTACCTCGAGGCTCGCATTCGCTGCCACCAAACACGGCTTTCCATACAATTTAATGGTCAGCGCATGATCAGAATGGTTAGTGATCTGAACGGAGCCTTTCCGCGCTTCTACTTCCAAAAGTGCGCCTCTGAACCGGAGGTGGAAAGAATAGCTTTTCCATTTTGCAGGCACAAACGGGCTGAAATGCAGCATATTATCATAAACGCGCATTCCGCCGAAGCCCTTCACTACTGCCAGCCACGCGCCGGCCATACTGGTGATGTGACAGCCATCTTCTGTGTCGTTGTTGTAGTCGTCGAGGTCGAGGCGGGCGGTTCGTACGTACATTTCGTATGCTTTGTCCTCTTTGCCCAACCGTGCAGCCAGGATGGCATGAACGCAGGGGGATAATGAAGATTCGTGCACCGTTCGCGGCTCATAGAAATCAAAGTTGCGGCGAATGGTATCGTCATCGTATTGATCTTCAAAGAAATAAATACCCTGCAATACGTCGGCCTGCTTGATAAAGACCGAACGAAGGATGCGATCCCAGGACCATTTCTGGTTAATCGGGCGGTCTTCGGGGCGCAGATCGTCCACCGTGAGCAGGTTTTTGTCCAAAAAGCCGTCGTGTTGAACAAAAACATTCAGTTTTTCATCAAACGGGAGGTACATATTCCCGGCGATGTCCTTCCACAGCTTTGTTTCGGTAAATTCGTAAAATTTGATCTTTTCCTCAATTTCGTGATAGCGATCCGGCGCGGAAGTTTTGACGTATTCGAGCGATTCCAGCGCATATTTCAGGCACCAAACCGCCATGAGGTTGGTGTACCAGTTGTTGTTCACGTTGTTTTCGTACTCATTTGGTCCGGTAACGCCGTGCATGACGTACTGGCCCCTTCTTTCTGAAAAATGCACCCGTTGCGCCCAAAACCGGGCGATGCCGATCAGAACTTCCAAGCCATATTCAGCCAAATATTTTTGGTCGCCGGTGTAGCGGATGTAGTCGTAAATAGCGTAAGCAATAGCGCCGTTGCGGTGAATTTCCTCAAAGGTGATTTCCCACTCGTTGTGGCATTCTTCGCCGTTCATGGTCACCATCGGATACAGGGCGGCGCCGTCGGTAAAGCCTAATTTTTCACCGTTTTCGATGGCTTTTTCGAGGTGTTTGTAGCGGTAAACCAACAGTTGACGCGCCACGCGGGAATCGGCGGTAGCCATGTAAAACGGAAAGCAATACGCTTCGGTATCCCAATAGGTGCTGCCGCCGTATTTTTCGCCGGTGAAGCCTTTCGGGCCGATGTTCAGGCGCTCGTCTTCGCCGGTATAGGTTTGGTACAACTGGAAGATATTGAAGCGAATGCCCTGCTGAGCAGCAACATCGCCTTCGATGACAATGTCTGCTTCTTCCCATTTGCGCCCCCAGGCCTCGGCTTGTTCTTTCAGCATTTGGTCAAAGCCTTTGGCGTAAGCCGCTTCCACGCGCTCTTCGCACTTGGCCATCAATTCTTCTTTCGGGTAATTCAGCGACGCAACATTCGCGGCGTACTTGTAAACCACCGTTTCGACGCCTTCTTCACAACGCAAATCCACGCTGCACCCAATGTATTTCTCTCGTTGAATTCGGTAGGAATTAAATTCGGTTTCTGTACCATCCTGAAAAATGGTAAATTTCATCCCGGTACAAACCTGGAAAGCGGTTTTCCGGGTCTCCGCAACTACAAATCCTTTGCGGCGTTTGACGCTCGTTTCTATTTCAACCCAAAATTTTTCGTCGTAGTTGGAATCCCGGTTCACAATATCTGCATCCACATAAGGCGTCAGGGTGAGGGTTCCGGAAAAATTAAGCGGCTTTATCGCATAGCGGATTGCGCCAACCTCATCGTCTACAATACTGCAAAACCGTTTCGCGGCCACCTGTACTTCTTTTCCACTCACCATGCGCGCAGTAAAAGTCCGCTCCAGATAACCTTCCTTCATGTTCAGCACCCGGCGGAAATTGCTTACTTCGCATTGAGCCAGATCCAGCGCTTCACCGTCGAATTCAACCTTAATGCCAATCCAGTTGGCGGCGTTGAGTACTTTGGCGAAGTATTCCGGATAGCCATTTTTCCACCAGCCCACGCGGGTTTTATCGGGATAATACACCCCTGCCACATAGCTTCCCTGAAGCGTTTCGCCACTGAAATGCTCTTCAAAATTGGCGCGTTGCCCCATCTTACCATTTCCGATACTGAAAACGCTTTCCGAAATGCAGTTGTGCTCCCGGTGAAAACCATCTTCGATGATGCACCACTCGTCGTGGGTAAGGTATTGTTTCATAAGTCAGTTATTCGCTTGTGATCAAATTAAATTGCCCTTACAATGCCAGGGTGTGGGCGCCAATGCGATCCAATAGGGTTTCAAAATGCAATCCGGCAAAGCCAGGAATGACGTAGTGCGCATGTCCCAACACTTCCGGGCTTCCGACGCCCACCGCATAAAAGCCGCCATTTAGCGCTGCGTCTACGCCTTTTTCAGCGTCTTCAAACACGATAGTTTGTTCAGGAGCCACTCCCAGCGCAGCCGCAGCCGTCAGAAAAACTTCCGGGTCGGGTTTGCTCTTCGTATGCCGGTTTCCGTCTATTACAACTTCAAATACATCCGCGAGTCCAACCCGTTGCAGGATGGTTTCTGCATTTTTGCTGGCTGAACCGAGTCCGATTTTTATCCCGTTTCCTTTAAGTTCTGCTAAAAAATCTTCCACCCCTTCCAGTATATCGCCGGGTTCCATTTGAAGGATGTAATCGCGGTACCAGTCGTTCTTTTGTTCAGCCAAAGCTAATTTGGCGGGTTCATCGAGTGAAATTCCGCCCCATTGCAGGATCAATTCCAGCGATTGGATGCGGCTTACCCCTTTGAGTTGTTCATTTTGGGCTTCCGTGAAATCAAAACCCAGCTCGTTGGCTAACCTCCGCCAGGCCAAAAAGTGAAATTTGGCCGTGTCCACGATAACGCCGTCCAGATCAAAAATACAAGCTGCAATTGAGTTAGCCATGTGTCTGTGTTTCTTTGGGCGCTAAAATACTATATCCGGCGGGTTTTTGAAAAGAATTCAGGTTAGTGTTGAGGCAACACTTTTTTTAGCTGCGTATTCTGGGCGCTATTTGCCCCGAAGTTTGTCAAGTATGTTGTTTAGGGTTGCAGCTTCTTCAACGGTGATAGACGCGCCATAGTTTTGGATCATTTGTTCGATGGCCGTGCTGGCTCGCTCCAGCAGTTCAAGTCCGGCCGGGGTAATTTGCACGTCCACTCTACGGCGGTCATCGTCGCAAGCCTCCCGCGCTACAAGGCCCTTATTTCGCAATTTTTCTACTAAGCGAGAAGCATTCGAGGTTTTATCAATCATCCGCTCTGTCAGCAATTTGACGGAAGCCGGTTGGGGAAACAATCCGCGAAGGATACGCAGGATATTAAACTGCTGGGGTGAGATGCGAAAAGATTTTAGCGTTTGAAGGGTCTTTTGATTGACAAAAGAAGCCGTATACAACATATTGATATGCGCCTTGTGGAATTCATTTTGGAATTGTTTTTGCTGGATCGCATCTTCAATTTTCATACTTGTTTATGTTTTTGAAAGCAGTGACAAAACCAACATTGCAAGCGCCTCTTCTGAAGGCTGCGGTGCTACGACAACTGGCACAATATGCATTTCCGAAAGTGCCAGAGCCGTTGTTTGCCCAATAGCAACCACTTTTTGGCCAGGTAGCAGATCGTGCTTTGAAAAATAGGCCTGCGCATTGAGCGGACTTGTAAAGACAAGCGCTGCGGCATCAGATAATACAATCTCCCGGAGTGGCACATTGTGATACACGATCAAATCTAAAACTTCAACGGTGTTTTTCAGCAGCAGTTGCACCGATTTTCTGGAATCTTCAGCTCTGGGAAAAAGCACCCGTTTACCTGCCGCAACTGTTCCAAAAGCCTCCGCCGCTGTTTCAGGCGCCCCGTCTCCCACGAAGTGAACGGTTTCCAGCAACCGGGCTGTTCCCGGGCCAATAGCGCCGAAACGGATGTCGGGCGGTAAAGCGATTCCGGTTTTGGCCACCTGCTCAAAAAAAAAGCGAACCCCTTGACTGCTGTAAAAAAACACCCAGTCGAAGGATGCCGGCAAAACATAAGGTACTGCGCTGAATGCCACCAGGGAACGCCCGTCTACTTCCAATCCCTGCGGTTCCAGCAAGCATCGAAAAGCGCTTTCGGGCGAAGTTGGGCGGGAAATAAACACTTTTTTGGCAGAAATTCTGTGCATAACCCGTATTTAAACAGGATTATTTAACGCACTGACGACCCGTTCTGCCAGTTCAAAATTGGTGCTGGACGACAAGCGTGCCCGGCGCACGGGCGCGTCCCAGGTATCGGCTTTGGCAGCCCAGACGTGGTAATTCCCCCCTGCGTCGCGCTCGCAATAAGCGCCGAGCGGCATGTGGCAGCCCCCTTCCATCAGGTTCAGGATGCTGCGTTCGACATTGGTGACGGCAGCGACGTCCGGATTGTGGATTTGTTGAAGCAGGCGACGGGTCGGTAAGTCGTCGGTACAAGTTTGCCAGGCGACTACCCCCTGGGCCGGGGCGGGCACAAATTCGCGCGGATTGAACCGAACCAATTCAAATTCTGATAAGTCCATTTCCAACCGTTGCAAACCGGCAGCGGCAAGCAAAATGGCATCGTAATCTCCGCGGCGCAGTTTTTCCACCCGCGTTGGAACATTGCCGCGCAAGTCGCGAATCTCGATATCTTTCCTGAAATCCAGCATTTGTGCTTTGCGGCGGGCGGATGAAGTGCCGACAACAGCCTCGTCCCGGAGTCCGAAAAGTTGGCCTTCCTGAATCGCTTCTTTGCGGATGAGGAGCCAATCTGCAGGGTTTTCGCGGTAAGAAACTGCCGTGATCACCAAACCTTCGGGGGAGGTCGTGGGCATGTCTTTCATCGAATGCGCAGCCATGTCAATTTCCCCCTGGAGCAGGGCATCTTCGATCTCTTTGGTAAAAAAACCTTTGCCTTCGATTTTGTCGAAGCTCAGGTCTTGTATCTTATCCCCTTTGGTTTGGATGATGACCAATTCGGATTCCACGCCTTTTTCCCGAAGCCGGGCCTGGGTGTATTCAGCTTGCCAAAGCGCTAATTTGCTGCCTCGCGTGCCGATGCGGATTGCTTTATTCAAGTTTTAGTGATTTTAGAGGTGCAAAGGTAAGCGCTTCTGGCGATATGCTATTCGCTAATGATGCGTTTACTGTTCACTTTAATGGATGACCCCTCCGCTATAAATACGGATAACGGCTTCGCTTCGCCTAAAAATTTGAACGAAGGGCCATATAGTGTTTCAAAGTCTACGTCAATGGAAGATTCCCGAACCGGATAAACGTCCCACTTTGGGTGCTCTACGCCGTATTCTGACGTTTTGGCTGTTCCTATTTGGCTATAGCCCCAATAATGCTCCGTAATGAATTCTGACTCGCTCCCGGCTTCTATTGCTACCAGCCTGTTTTCTGCAGTCGCTTTCATGGAATGCCAGCCGCCTTTTTTCCAGGCGTATTCCACCGTCAGCGCATCAACCGTTTCCGTCCATTGGTGGCGCATGGGCAGGGTTTCATAATGCTCACCATAAAGCGTGTTTGCGACAACCGAAATGGCCAATCTGGGTACGATTTCTTTGATGAAAACCACTCCGCGTTTCCAGACGTCGCCTTCGCGATAGCGCACATAAAACCGCAGATTCACTTCTTCAAAATTAACATGAAAAGGAATTTTTAGTCCCATCATTTTGGTATTCAAAAACATGAATCCGACTAAGCTTGCGTAACAAACGCCATTCCAGCGATCAATTTCAGTTTTGTAAGGTAAATAAGGCAGCAGGAGTGTTTCGTCCACTGCATAATTAAACATCAGGAGCTTCCGCCATTCCGCGTCTAAGAAGGCGCTTGTGCCATTTTTAGAGTTTTCTGTTTGCTCAGCCATTTCTTTGTAAGGTTGTTTGGAAGGAAGAACAATTTTAACGTCCTTTGGTTATCGGAGTATTTTGCAAACGTTTACTGAATTTTTAAAGTTTAGTAAGCGTAATCAATAGAAAATCAATCAGTTTTATCATGATTTTTGACCTAAACTTCATCGCCGAAGGTACCGGAATTCCCTTAGTTTTTCAACACGGCTTGGGCGGAAACCTCGATGTAGCTAAAAACATGCTCTCCGGCCTCGAAAATGTCCGGCTCGTCTGCATGGACGCCCGGGGTCACGGAAAAACGCTTTTTGATGAAGCTACTCCACCGTCTTTCAATCGTTATGCGGACGACGTCATTCGCCTGCTGGATCATTTGGACATTGAAAAAACCGTCATGGGGGGCATCTCAATGGGCGCGGGTATTGCCCTCAACTTAGCGACCCGCTATCCGGATCGCTTGCTGGGGCTGATTCTCGTGCGTCCGGCGTGGTTGGGAGTACCTTCGCCACCCAGTTTAGATACCCTGGCGGCGCTTGCCCGGTATACGGACTACCCCGATGGGCTGGAACAATACACGGCCACCGATGGCTATAAAAAACTGGAAGCGGAACATCCCGGAGTGGCGGTTTCTGTTTTGAGCCAATTTACCCGCGAACAAAGCGCCTATACCGCAACCGTTTTTACCCGCATGATTGCAGATGTGCCTGTTCCAAACCTTGCGGGTCTTTCGGCTATTGACCTGCCGTGCCTGATCCTTGTCAGCGATCAGGATCCGCTGCATCCCTTTTATTTTGGAACCGTTTTGAGCGACCTCATTCCCAGGGCTGAGCTGAGGCCGGTCATTTCACGGTATGTAAATGATGAACAGCACAATGTTGAGGTGAAGGATCAGGTTGCGTCGTTTATTGCTCAGTATTTTCATCGGGCAAAGCCCGATTAATAATATACGCGAGGCGGAGCCATCGCGCGAGCGGGTCCGAATAATAATACACGCGAGGCGGAGCTTCGACTTACTTCGACTTCGCTCAGTACAAGTCGCTAAGCTACCCCGCCATCGCGCGAGCAAAGAAAAAGATCAGGTTGCATCGTTTATCGCTGAACATTTTTAGAATCGTTCAAAATAGTACAACTTACTGAAATTCAGGCTTTAAAATAGAAAACGAAATTAAGTCTTCCGAAAGACGAAACAGGTTTGCGGAATTTTTCTACTTTTATCGCCCTGTTTAAAAGACAACTTATAATTTTTCGTCCATGATCCTGTTAAGTGAGTTTCAAGGTTTTCTTACCTCCCTCGATATCTGGGACATTTGTTTCATCCTTCTTTTGGCTATTTTTCTTGGAATAGAAGTCATCAGCAACGTTCCTGCCATTCTCCACACCCCTTTGATGAGTGGCGCCAATGCCATTCACGGGGTGGTCATCATTGGCAGTATCATTGTGATGGGGCATACTGCACCTGACAACTATTTCGCACTAACGCTTGGTTTTTTGGCGGTGGTGCTTGGGACACTCAACGTAGTCGGGGGATTTGTGGTGACCAACCGCATGCTCCAGATGTTCAAAAAGAAGAAACAATGAGTTTTCCTCAACACGTTGCTGAACAAACGCTAACCACAAACGCTTTCCAATAATCCATCTTATGGCCATTAGCGATATTCTGAAAATCTGTTACCTGCTGGGCAGTTTGTCCTTTATTGTCGGTTTGAAAATGTTGTCCCGTCCGGACAGCGCCAAGCGGGGTAATCTTTTTGCTGCATTCGGCATGACCGTTGCGATTATCGGAACGGTGCTATTCCATGAAAATGTAAATCATGCAACCGGAGAAGTCTCCCGTATCGGTAACCTGCCATACATTTTCGGCGCCATTGCAATTGGAACCATCACCGGCTACTTGTCGGCTATGAAGGTTAAAATGACTGCGATGCCACAAATGGTTTCGCTGTTTAACGGCATGGGAGGGGCTTGTGCGGCCTTGATCAGCTTAGTGGAAATGGATACCCACCATCCCCAAGAATTCGGGCTTCGGTTCATTATTTTTCTTGGCCTGATGATCGGTACGGTCTCGTTCACCGGCAGTATGATTGCTTTTGGCAAATTAGAAGAAAAAATCAAGGATTACGGAAGCAAAATCCAGCAAGTCATCAACAACCTGCTGGTTTTTGCCATCCTCGGTCTGATTATTTATATTGCTCAGGGGGATGCGACAACAGACCCCCTGATTTGGGTAGTTTTTGCTGCTTCGGCGGTTTATGGCATCTTATTCGTCATGCCGATTGGCGGTGCAGATATGCCGGTTGTGATTTCGTTGCTGAATTCCTTCACGGGCATCGCCGCAGCATTAGGCGGTTTTATGTACGACAACCAGGTCATGTTGACGGGTGGGATACTCGTTGGCAGCGCAGGCACGATCCTGACGATCCTGATGTGCAAAGCCATGAACAGAAGCTTATGGAATGTGGTGAGCGGCGCTTTCAGTGCCAGTGGCGCCAGTGGGAAGTCAACAGAAGGCTTGTCTATCAGCGAAATCAACGTCACCGATGCTGCAATCCTGTGCGCTTATTCCCAGCGGGTCACGATTGTTCCTGGGTATGGACTTGCTGTTGCGCAGGCCCAGCACACCTGCCACGAATTTGAAAAAGTACTCGAACAAAAAGGGGTAGAAGTCACGTATGCCGTTCATCCGGTTGCGGGCCGTATGCCCGGACACATGAACGTGTTGCTGGCGGAGGCGGATGTTCCTTATCCGAAATTGAAAGAAATGGACGAGGTGAACCCGCAATTGCCCAATACGGATGTGGTCATCGTTATTGGCGCCAATGACGTGGTCAACCCGGCTGCTGAAACCGACCCAAGTTCTCCAATTTATGGGATGCCGATCATTAAAGCCAATACCGCAAAAAACGTCATCGTGATGAAGCGCAGTATGGGCAAAGGCTACGCCGGTATTGAAAACGAATTATTCTACGATAAAAAAACCCGAATGCTGTTCGGCGATGCGAAGGTGTCGCTGGAGAAGTTGATTACGGAGTTGAAGAGTGCGTAAATTGGAATCGGGCAGAGCCCGATGAATGGGACACGCGAGGCAAAATCGGGCAGAGCCCGATAAATAAAACACGCGAGGCAGAGCCATCGCGCGAGCGTTAGGTGTTTGCGTCTAATACCTTGATCGTTTTTTCGAAGTAACCATGTGCTTCTTCCAAGGTTTTGCCGATGCAAACCATGCCGATTTTGCCGTATTGCGACAAGGCGCCGATCATGTGAAACATCACGCCGCATTGTGTGGCGCCATCGAATTGAATGCGGTTGCAGTGCGCGATGTCTATCAAATCATGCGGACTAAGCCCTTTGTACTTTTCATTCATCACATTGTCGGAAGCAAAATAATACCGCGTCTGCCCGTTGCACATGGTGAAGGTTCCGTCTTTCCAGTTGAATTCGCCCCCGGTTAAAAACTGCAACATCAGAAAAGGATGGGTGGTGCCACCTTTGCGCAAGTTGATTTCGATGACATAGTGTTTCCAGCCTGCCGCTTCTTTTACCGAAATAAAGTCAATACCGAATCGTCCCAATACCCCGTATTTTTGCAATTCCTCCGCCACCATTTTGCCCATTTCGGCAATTTCCCGGGTGTATTCCGCATTTGCAGGAAAGGTAGCCCCCAGAAATACTTGCCCGCCTTCTCCGCCCAACAACTGATCGTGGGTAGAAATAACATCGCAGCCGCCCAGGGGATTGATCCGGCACTGAACCGATGGAGAGGCTTTGATGTCGCCATCAATGAATGCCTCCACGATCCCGCCCATGTTGTTGAATTTTTCGAGAAATACCGGGTACGAAACGCCCATTGCTATGATCTGCACCTGCTGTGACAAGGTTGACTGTATTTTTTGTACGGGGTCTTGGACGTCCTGCCATGAATCGCTGTACCGATAAATCGCATTCCCGTCTCCTGAAAAGCCGTCGTTTAATTTGATGACGGCCTTTCGCAAATTGGGGTTTTCGCTTTTTAATTGAGCCAATGCTGCTGCAATCTCCGTTTCTGAATTGAGATCCTCTATGCCCGGTGGCATATTCAGGCTCAATTTTTTGAAAATGCGCCGGCTGCCCGATTTGGTGCCTAAATAATACAAAGAAGGGTCGCAGCCATACACGGGGATATCCAATTTCAGCGCCAATTGTTTTTCAGCGACTGTTTCATTGAAGCAGACCATGTGCGCCAGTTCGGGGAATTTGATATGCTCTTTGATTCTTTGTATCAGCCGGGGCCTTTTCAGAATTTTTTCCGTCAACGAAATTCGGGATGCATCGTAACAACTCAGCAGGGTGAGCCTTTTCCGGGCATGATAGCCCGTGATCCCGGGTAGTAGGTGGAGGTAATAATCAATGATGCTGTCGTCTACCGGCAAGCTGGTGACGAAAATGACCCGCGTACGTGGCATGCGCAGCAGCATTAGCAAGCACAACAACCTTTCTTCGTAATGGACAATCCCTTTGATGGAGCGCAAAATTTCCGGGTCTAAGGTCAGGCTGGGTATGACGACCACTGTTTTTTCTGCAAGGTCATTTAAAAAAATGTCCTCGTAGTGCGCCGTGAAACGCTCTTGCAGGAAATTAAAAGTAGCATCCGCGCGGGTAACTGAATCCATTTGCATCATCATCAGGCCAAATATTAATCCGTTAATTGACAGCAAAATAGCACTGAATGAAGCCCTGAACAATGACAAAGGTCATGGACAAAGAGAATATAAGACGGCAGTTGCTGTTTTTTCGACCCGTTTTATCCAACCCCGTTTCCCGTTTGTTACTCTGAAGGAAAATCCCGACATTCACCCATTGCTCATGATAATCATATCGAATGTCGAATCCGATCCATCCGGAAAAACACTTGCCCAACGATCAAATCGTCATTGCCCAAACCCGGGCCTGGGTGAAAAATGTAGTGGTAGGTTGCAATTTTTGCCCATTTGCCGGTCGGGAAGTGCAGCGGGACAGCATCCACTATGCGGTCATCCGGTCGGAAGCGATGGAGACTTGCTTAGAAGCAGTGCTGCGGGAATGCAAACGCCTGGATGAAGAGGAGATTATTGAAACGACGCTGCTCATTTTCCCGGATGCTTTCCCAAAGTTTGAGGATTTCCTCGATTTGCTGGAATTGGGTGAAGGTCTTTTGCTGGAACACGACTACGAAGGCATTTACCAGATCGCCAGCTTTCATCAAGACTACCGCTTTGCCGATGCGCCCGCCGACGATCCTGCGAATTACACCAACCGCTCTTTGTGTCCAATGTTGCACCTGCTTCGGGAAGCGAGCCTCGACCGGGTTTTGGAAAACTACCCTGACCCGGAGGGCATTCCGGATCGCAATATTGCTTTTGCCCGCCAAAAAGGGTTGGCGCACATGCAATTGCTGCGGGAGGCATGTTTGGAGACGATGAGTTAAAATCGGGCGGAGTCAGCCACCGCCAATTACTTCGGCTCCGCCCAGTACGCTCAGCCACCTCGGTTGCGGTCGTTGCGCGAGGTGGCTGAGCGGAGTCGAAACGCAGCTATCGGACTATAAAGACAGACACTAATTAAAAGCCTTGATCGTGCGGCCCTCTAAAGGCTGAACAGGGCGGAAGTTTTCGTGTTCGAGGGTTTCAATATCGTGAATTTGCGCGGTGGAAGCCGTAATGGGGTCCTTCATCACAATCCAGGTCACAATTTCAGAGCAAGGCGGTGTAGTAAGAGAACCGCCGTAGGTATAGTAGCCTGTACCAGCCGGGAGTAAATCGGCGGCCGTGTAGGTTTCGTCAGAAGTGAAAGTTTCGTCGTGGTGAGCCGGGAGGTGGTCTATATAATGCGCAAGCAGAGGGTTTTCGGCGCCTTCTTCAAAAAATACACCAATTACAGCCAGATTCCCCGTAGCAGCGTTTTTGTGAACCAAATGCACCTCCATTGGATAGGACACGCTATTGACCAGGTGTTCGCTATGCGTGTGGAAATGGAACTGAAGCAGGTCGTACTGCAAGCCGTTTACCGTGATTGAACTGCCCGCATCATAATTAAACTGAATGGTGTGTCCGTTGTTCAGGATATTGGTTTTGGAGCTGGCATAAGCTTTCGCAATGGCAGTCAACGTACCATCAGCAACCGCGCCTTTGATGTCTACGGGCGATTGAGTTGATCCGTCACAATCTGCATAACCAACACAAAGCTCTCCCCAATGGGCGGGTCCGTCTTCGCCGCTGTATTCCCAATGAATGCCGTCGCAACTTTCAGGAATTTTGTCTTCTTTTTTGCAGGATGAGAGGAATAAAGCGCCGGAAAGCAACAAACAGACGGGCATTACAATCCGGTTTGAGTAGATCGAAAAATTCATAATACAATAAATAAAGGTGTGAATAAATAGGACTTAGTTCGGCTGATTGTCATTTTATTTACAATCAGTTGTGGCCAAATGTACACTATGCCGCGGGGGCAAACCAGACATAATAGGTAGGTAAATCGGACATTCACACCATTGCAGGGGTAAAATCAGACAAAAAAGAACACTGAACCGGACATTGGTGCGGAGACGGCCTGAAACCCGGGGCTTGCAGAAGGTAAAAATGGATTACCCCAAAGCCTCTGACGGACTTTTTCCAAACCGCGCTTTATAAATCCGGGCAAAGTATTTTTCGTCATGAAAACAGACCGTGTGAGCCACTTTTTTGACACTGTCCACCAAACGATTTTCCAACAGGTGGCGGGCTTCCTGAAGTCGCATTTCCCGGATGTACTCCTGAGGGCTAAGTCCGGTAATGGCTTTGAGGCGCCGGTGCAATTGCCGTTCGCTCAGAAATACCTGGCCAGCAATCCAATGCACACTAAGTAGGTCATTTTTTACAAAAGCGTGTACTTTGGCTTCCAGTTCTCCAAGCCAGGCGAGGTCTTCAGGTGAAATAACCGGCGCCTTGAGTCCAGGCTCAAGGATTGTCTTTCCTGCAAATTCATCAGGACTGGTATTTCGTTTTCGATAATTTTGCAGAAGGTTGGCGATTCGGGCCAGCAGTTCCTCCTGAACAAAGGGCTTCAGCAGGTAATCGTCCACACCGGTGCGCAACGCCGCGAGTTTGTCTTTGATATCCGCCCGTGCAGTGAGCATAATTACCGGAATGTGAGCGTATTGAGCATTAGTTTTCAGGTGATTGAGCAATTGAAACCCATCCATTACCGGCATCATAATATCGGATAAAATCACCCCGCCTTGTTGCTGCCAGACGGGCGTGGCCATGCACCCGGGCAGCAATTCAAGCGCTTCCGCTCCATTTGCTGCAGTCCGTACCTGATAATGCGGAGCAAGTATGGTTTCCAGAAACGCCCTCAGGCTATAATTATCTTCTACCAACAACAGATAGCCTTGTTCGCCATAAGTATTGTTTTCCAGGGAATCAAAAGCAGGCTCTGCCAGAATTTCGTACTGATCGGGTTCGGGTATGTTAACGCCAAGCACCTCTTTTCTCGGAATTTCGAGGATAAACACGCTTCCCTTTTGCCATTCACTGGTCACCGAAATATGCCCCCCCATCAGATTCGCAAGTTCCTTGCACAGGGTCAAGCCGATTCCGGTTCCCCCTTCAATGGGTGTACCAGGCTCTTTGGACTGGTAAAACCGGTCGAACACGTGCGGGATATCCGACGGATGAATGCCTTTTCCTGTATCCTTGATAGTAATTCGGATGGCATGGCTGCAATCGTCTACCAGGAAGGCAACCATGCCGCCTTTCGGGGTAAATTTCATGGCATTGGACAGGAGGTTGTTGACAATGGTTTCCAATCGCGCAGCATCCAGTTTCAACCGGAGGTGTTGATCTGCATGGTATTCAAACAAATAATGGATGCCCAGGCATTCTGCGTGTGATTCAAAAGCAGAAGCAAACCGGCGGGTTAAGGGGAACAAGCCGTGTATCGTTTCATGAATGTCCAACTTGTGGGCTTCTATCTTCGTTAAATCGAGGATGGAAGACACCATTTTTAGCAGACCCCGGGCATTTGATTGTGCCAACTCCAGCAATCCCAAACTTTTTTTGTCAAAGGCTCCCGAACTCATCAGCGCATTCAACGGACCGAGAATCAGGGTAAGCGGGGTGCGCAGTTCGTGGGAGACGTTGGCGAAAAACCGGCTTTTAAATTCGTCCACTGCTTTGAGTTCTTCCGCCTGTTGCCGGATCGTTGCGGTTTGCCTGTTTACTTCAGCTTCCAATTTCGCCTGGGTGCGTTTTAAGTTGGCTGTTCGCCAACGCAGAATCAACAACCCTGAAAACAATAATAACAACACTGCAACCAGCAGAAACCCGGTTCTTAAATAAAATGGCTTTAAAACGATCACCAAAATCAGCAATTCCTCCTCCGACCAATGCCCGTTCGGCTCCTGCCCTTTAATGCGCAACTGATGTCGCCCATAAGGCAACCCACTCATCCGGATTGCATTTTCTTTTTGATACGTCCAGTTTGCATCTTCACCTTCCAGTTTGTAGGCATACTGCATATTTTCAACATCATCGAAAGTCAGCAAAGCAAATTCCAACAGAAAAAACCGATCTTCCGGATAAATGGTTATTGTCCGGCTCTTGAGCAATTCGTTTTTTTTGTCCTGTAATTTATTTTCCCTTCCGATAAATTGCTGAAACTCGGTGATGACCAAAGGAATGTCCAAATCAAAGCCATCAGCCTGGAAATCTTTGGGATGAAAAGCTGTAATACCATTCAGGCTCCCGAAATAGAAGGCACCATCTGCAGCTTTACAGTGGGAAATCCGGTTGAATTCATTGTGTGTAATGCCGTCCTTTTTCAGGTAAGCCTTCGTTCGGCGCGTATTTTGATTAAAGCGAATGATGCCGTAATCGCTTGGTAACCAAAGGTTATTGAAGTCGTCCCGATATACTGCGTAAATGGTGTTGTTTGACAAGCCATCGGCTTTGGTAAATTGTTCAAACGCACCGGTTTCAAGGTTTAAATGAAAAAGTCCCTGTCCCTTAGTTGCCAGCCAAAATGACCCGTCCGGATCCAGATTGATAAAAAACACACCTTCCCAGGGTACTTTTCCCATTTTCGGCGGGTAAGGCGTAATTGCTTTCGTTTCTGTATTCACCTGAAACAGCCCCTTATCTGTGGCTAACCACAATTGCCCGGTATTGTCTTTTTGAAACTGATAAATACATCCGCCTGCGGCGTTGACTCCGGCCAGCTCCGGTAAAATAATTACTTGCTGTTTTTCATCAAGATAACCGATAACGCCAGTGTCTGTACCAAACCAAAGCAAGCCGTTGTCGTCTTCGTAAAACGACCAGATATTGACCTGTCGGGTTTCAATTTTTCGGGGAATGTTGAGCGGGAACGTCTGATGGGTATTGGTCCGCGGATCATATTTTATGATTAACTTTGGCGGACCGGAACCAAACCAAAGGCATCCTTTCCGGTCTGTAAAAAGTGCGTATTTATATTCTAAAGAATCTGTTACAACAGGGTTCGTCGCCCTGATATCGCGTACCTGATATTGATGATTTTGTTTTTTAATTTCCCAAAGCCATCCATCTCCGCGGTCATTGGAAGCCCATAAATTGCCTGCAGCATCCTCCGTTATTCCCCTGAATGCCCTGAAGTCATCCTCATTTTTGTCCGCCAATATTTGCGAAAACGGATTTAGGCTGATTTCAATCCGGTAAAGGCCGAAACTTGTTCCTGCCCAGGCGTTGCCTTTTCTGTCGAAGAATACCGTATTTGTGTAAGCCAAAAATTTGTGGGCAGGCTCCACTTCAAAATACCAGCCCTTTTCGGGATGAAATACCTGAAAGCTGTTTCTGCTGAATAAATATAAAAAGCCCTGGGTGGGATGTATCCAAATCTGAAACCCTCCACCAAATTCAACCCGGTCGAGATCAAGCGAATCTATCGGCCAATTTTTTTGGGGCTGAATAAATTGTTCAGATCCGCCTTGTGGCGTTATCCGGTACAACAGACCTTCCGAATAATCCGGCGGTTTGGGGCCATTCCGTTTGATGATGTACCATAAATTTTCTGTCCGGTCTGCGCCTGCAATGAACGTATTCTGGATTGGATAACCAGGGTCATAGCGCCGCAGAACTTTTCCATTAAAGTCAATTTCAACCACAGCTTCCCGAATTTCGGTATCTTTATTGTAGGCATACCCCCAGATGGTCTTGTGG